>Ga0194129_10005912_pt1 | contig 15288 bp, 8 predicted proteins | sample TA2KigCa35mmetaG_FD_150862 | JGI IMG/M metagenome (GOLD analysis project Ga0194129, IMG submission 150862) | Freshwater microbial communities from Lake Tanganyika, Tanzania - TA2015038 Kigoma Deep Cast 35m | ecosystem: Environmental > Aquatic > Freshwater > Lake | place: Tanzania: Lake... | reverse complement strand
CAGATCCGCTTCGGCCAGCACCTGCTCGAGCGCATGAAGCTTGATGGTGGGGTGATCGGAGAGGTTGGGCTCGCAGGCGAGCACGTTGAGGCCGGCCACCAGCAGTTCAGTGGTGATGTGGAGTGCGGGGGATTCGCGTAGATCGTCGACATCCGGCTTGAAGGCCAGGCCCAAGCAGCCGATGCGGGCCGGGCGGCCAAGCTGATCTTCCAGGGCAGCGGCGCGGGCCTGCACCTGCTCGATCACCCAGCGGCTCTTGCCGTCGTTCACGCGGCGTGCGCTCTGAATCAGGGGGGTGCAGAAGGGGGCGGCGGCGGCAATGAACCAGGGATCCACGGCGATGCAATGGCCGCCCACCCCACAACCGGGCTGCAGTACATTCACGCGGGGGTGGTGGTTGGCCAGGCGGATTAGCTCCCGCACATTGATGGCGAGGTGATCACAGACGAGCGAGAGCTCGTTGGCGAAGGCGATGTTCACATCGCGGAAGCTGTTTTCGGTGAGCTTCACCAGCTCGGCGGTGCGGGCGGTGGTGCTGAGCAGCTCGCCATGGCAGAACGTGGCGTAGAAGGCCTGGCCGGCGGCAGCGGCGGCGGGAGTTAGGCCACCGATCACGCGGTCGTTGCTGATCAGTTCTTGGAGGATGCGGCCCGGCAGCACCCGCTCGGGGCAGTAGGCGATGTGGAGCTGCAAGCAGTTTAGGCCGCTCGCTTCATAAATCACATGGGCCACCCGCTCGGTAGTACCCACTGGCGAGGTGGATTCCAGCAGCACGAGATTGCCTGGACGCAACACCGGAGCAACGGCGCGGGCCGCGGTGAGCACATAATCAATGTTGGGCTGGGGAATGCCGTCGGCGCCGCTGCGAAAGGGCGTGGGCACCGCGATCAGGAATACATCAGCGGGGGCCGTTGTGAGCTGGGCCGAGAGGGCGCCGGAGGCCACAGCCGCGGCCACAGCTTGATCGAGATCGGGCTCCACAATGTGAATGCACCCCTCATTCACAGTGGCCACCACATCTGCATTCACATCAACACCAATAACGCGATGACCATTATTCGCAAGAACCGCAGCAGTAGGCAGGCCGATGTACCCAAGACCAACAACACAGCAGGTGGTCATTTGTTCACAACCTCCAGGAGCTTGCGCTGAACTTCAAACAATTCAGATACAGGTATCGGCGGTAGTCCGCCTGTTTCAATGGTCTTTAAGAAAACAGAGCAACATTCTGGCTGGCCTTTGTCCTGAGAAAGGCGACGACGAGTGTGGAAGCCAGGGATGCCCCACGCCTGGAGTTTACGGAAGTTGTCCAAACGAAGTACTTTGCCCGCGGCGAAAACCTCAATTCGCTCCTTGGGAAGGGCCTTACTGCCATTGGCGAAGTAGTGCACGGTGCCAATAGAGCCATCGCCAAAGCGTAGCTGCAGGGAAAAAGTATCTGAGCAAGGCTTGCTGTCTGCCGCGCTGAACAGCTGGAGGCTCTCAATAGGGCTAGCAGCCAAGTGACGCAGAAGGTCAACGAAATGGCAGGCCTCACCAAGAAGGCGGCCGCCGCCGAGGGCAGGGTCGTGGGTCCAGTGATCGGCGGGGATTGCTCCGGCGTTGCATGTGTATACGAATGCCTTGGGACCGCTGAGGCGCTGAAGCTGCTGCTGAAGATCAATTACCAGCGGCGCAAAGCGGCGGTTGAAGCCAACCATCAACAACTGCTCACCGGTATGGGCCGTTTCGATAGCACTGAGTTCCTCGGAAGTTAGGCAGAGAGGTTTCTCTACGAATACGTGCTTACCAGAGGCCAGGGCTTGACATACCAGCGACGCGTGACTGTCATGGCGGGTGGCGATCACCACAGTGGTGCATGTGGGATCGGCCAACAAGGCAGTTACATCGGTGCTGGCCTGGCGGAAGCCATACTTACGGCCTATGTGGACAGGGCTAGTGCCGCTGGAGGCGGCAAGGGTATGGAAGCGCGCGCCGGCTTTAGCAAAGGCCGGGATCAACATGCGGCTTGCATAGTTTCCAGCTCCGATAAATGCCAGTAGCGGTTGACGTGAACGGAGAACGAAGGATCCACCAGAAGCTGATTTTACAGGCAAAGAAACAACACGCTGTTCAGGATTAGCAGTTCCGGGGTACGTGAGCAAGATACCGAGTGAGGGCTCATGGCTACTGAGCAACTCGTAGGCGGAGGCAGCCTCCTGAATCATGAAGCGATGGGAGATAAGCGCATCGGTGCGGAGCGCCCCTGAAGCCAGGGCATGGAGAACGGCCTGGAAATTGCGTTGCTCAGTCCAGCGGACAAAGCCTATGGGGTAGTCGTGGCCATGGTGCTCATAGGCCGGGTCATAGCGACCAGGTCCATAAGAGCAACTCACCTGGAAGGTGAGCTCTTTTTTATAGAAAAGATCGCGGCGTAGTTCCAAACCGGTGACGCCCACTAACACTATGCGACCTCGCTGACGGCAGGCCTGGGCTGCGAGATGTACTGGTTCACTAGAGGTAGTAGCGGCAGTAATCAAAACCCCATCGACGCCAATGCCACTGGTGTGCTCAAGGCACCAGGCCACCGGATCTGCGCCCGATGAGAGGTTAAAAACCTCGAAGCCAAGCTCCTGGGCTAAAGCACACTTGGCTGGGTCAGGATCCAAGCCCAAGACACGGCAGCCATGAGCCGACAGGAGCTGAGCGGTTAGCTGACCTATCAGGCCGAGACCACTGACTACGAAGGTTTCGCCGAGGGTTGGCTGGGCCAGGCGAATGCCCTGTAAGCCGATAGAGGCGAGCACAGTGAAAGAGGCGGCCTCATCACTCACGGAAGGAGGGACAGGGGCACAAAGGTGATGAGGAACAGCTACCAACTCGGCATGGGGGCCATTGGAGGAAACCCGATCACCCACACTGAAGGCAGTTATGCCTGGGCCAACTGCTATGACAGTACCGACGTTGCAGTAGCCAAGTTGCAAAGGCTGGTCGAGCTTACTGCGCACTGCCTCGAAGGTAGTGCGCAGCCCGTCTGTCCGAATTTTGTCAAGAACTTCATGAAACTTTTCGGGCTGTAGACGAGCCTTGTTGATAAGACTGGCATTGCCGAACTCAACAAGCATGCGCTCAGTGCCCGCCGAAACCAGCGAACAAGCAGTGCGGATCAAAAGCTGTCCGTCAGAAAGAGCAGGTACTGGTAGATCAAGGAGGTCGGAGCTGCCGGTAGACAGCGACTGAAGAAGTTGCTTCAAGAATCAGGCAGGAGTAGAGAAGATGGATGAATCGGTATGGTCAATGAAACGGCGACACCATATTTCGATACAGGCAAGAGAAAACAAAGTGTAACTGGCATCTATTGCTCCTGCCTCGTTAGCATCTATAAGTCGGTGAACACCCTGCGGATCAAACAAACCACGACTACGCAATCGATCGGCAGAGAGGGTAGTTCTCAACCAATCGCGGAGCTCAATCGTAAGCCAAGAGCGCAACGGAGCACCAAAACCAGTTTTTTGTCGATAAATCACATCATGTGGCAAATAGGGCTCCATTGCTTTCTTTAGAACCCACTTGCTTTCTCGGCCCCTCTGTTTAAAGTGGTTAGGAATCTGAGCGGCAAAGGTAACAAGGTCGGAATCAAGGAAGGGAACACGAACTTCAACACCAGCAGCCATTGACATCTTGTCGGTGTAAGTAAGGTTGTGATCTGGAAGAAAGAACCTTTGCTCGAGCGCAAGCATCCGGTCTAATGGTTGCGCCTCAGTGCAGAATCGAGACAGGTAAGTAAGCATCGGATCTTCAGCCTGGGCATGGCCCAAAGCGTTAAGGAAGGCAGGGGTGAATAAACGATAAAGGTCGGGGCGTTCAATCCAACGGAAATAGTTGACGAGGCGAGCATCACCATCTAAGTGAGCGCCTGAAAAGGCCTTTCGTAAACGTCGGCAAAGGGGGGAACGGGAATTAAGCTTAGATGCGAGGTGATGCAAGTGAAACCGTAAGGGTTGGGGAAGCCAAGCCCAATAACGCTGGGAGCATACAGCAAGATGACGCCTGTAACCAGAGAAGAGGTCATCACCACCAGCTCCTGAAAGGAGAACCTTAATGCCCTGCTCACGAGCGAGACGACTGATGTAGAGAACATTTAAGGGCGCAGGATCCGCTAATGGCTCATCGAGCTGCCAAACCATTTCCTCAAGACCAGCTGCCATGCGTGCGGCATCAACCTCAACAACATCAAGAGAAACACCGAGGTGAGCAGCAACGCGGCAGGAATAGGGTAGATCATCCGAAAATCCATCAGTACGAGTGCCACTTAGCTTGATTGTGAAGCAGCGTAGATCGGGGATGGACTCTCTTGCGAAAGCAGCGATACTACTCGAGTCTAAACCTCCGGAGAGAAATGCCCCAACAGGAACATCGGCAACCAACTGACGGTGAACAGCTTGGCGCAGTAGAGATTCGGTGGATGCAATAAAGGATTTGGGATGAAGGCATATGAAGTGAGATGGCTGCCGAGGCTTTGATTCTGCCCAAGGAAAACTGTCTATTAAGTCACCACACGCAACCCAAGCAGCATGGCCAGGCTCAAGACAACGAACTTCTTTTACAGGTGTACCAGCACCAGGGCACCACAAAAAAGTTAGGTATCGCTCTAGGGAAATAGGATCAAGTTGAAGGTTATCAAGGGGCAAAGACTTTACTTCACTTGAAAAGAAAAAGCCGGAAGGGGAAATACGATAGTAAAGGGGTTTTACTCCAAAAGCATCACGAGCAAGGAGCAAAAACGATGATCTTAAATCAAGGAATGCAAAAGAGAAGATACCATTTAAGCGCTTCAAGACCGATGAAAGAAGATCATTGGATGGGGTGCTTTCTTGTCGGTCAAAGAGGTCGGCAAGAAGATAAAGGAGAACCTCAGTATCGCAATCAGAGCTGAAAGAATAGCCCAAGCTGGAAAGGCAAGAGCGAAGCTCTTTATAGTTATAGATTTCACCATTATAAACAAGAGCATAGTTATTACATGGACTCATCATGGGTTGATGGCCCTGGCTGGTCAAATCAAGTATAGAAAGGCGCGAATGTCCCAAACCAATGGAAAGATCATGGGAATAGAATTTTCCAGAGTCGTCGGGGCCACGATGATTAAGGCAAGAAACGGAAGAATCTAGCCAATGGGAAGATGAGGAACTCTGAGTAGGAAGACTAAATCCTGTAATACCACACATTAGATCAGGCCAGTAAATGGTCTACATGTGTCTGCCAAGTATACAGTTTTGCAACTCGGGCGCGACAATTATGCCTCATGAAGTCTAACGAGTCATAATTTGCAAGAGCATAGTGAATAGCGCGAGCGAACGAAATAATTGACCCTTGGCTAAAGATAATACCGCAACAATCATGAGAAGGAAGGCTGTATGGTAGTGTCATGAAAGAAGAAGGTTGAATGGAGTCACTCAGGATATATGATTGTTGACCAACATTGGAAGCAATGGGGATAGAACCTAGTGCCATATACTCAAAGAGTTTGGTCGGTGAGCCAATGAAGTTGGAACCGTCGACAGGAGCCAAGGTGGGAAGAAGAGAAAATTGAGATCTAGAGATAGAATCAAGGGCGGAATCATGTGATTGGAATCCATGAAGGTGAAAATAGGGTGCGAGTCCATACTTGTAGATGGATTCCAAGAAAATCGGATACTGGAGGCCTTCACCTATTATGTTGAACTGAAAGTTTGGCAAGCCATTAATAGGAAATTCGATTGGGTTAGTGAGCAAGAAGCGAACAGCTTCTGGAATAAGTTCGGCACCATGCCAGCGACCAAATGTACTAACATAAGAGAAAGAAACATTGCCGGGAGAGGGAGGGGTTAATGGATTTAGTAAAAGCGTGGAGGATACGCTGTTGGGGTACCACTTGATGCAATAATGAGGAAATCGGTATTTTAGATCTAAGGCCAATGGCTGGCTAATAGTGACTATCCTAGACGCAAGTCTTAGGGTGATGTATTCAGCAAGGATAGAGAGGAAGGAAAGTGGATAAGAAAGCCCGGAGTATAGACGTGACATACGAACTTCTGAGCCATTATACTCGACAACCAAAGGAATTCTTAGAAGGAAGGCGATTAATGCAGCGGCAAAAGAACCTCGAGAAAGTCGAGTATAAATAAAAGAATTAACCGGAAGGGATTTACGAAATGGGGTAAAGGCAGCAAAGAAAGACAGTGTTTGGTGAAACGACGCTGATAAAGCATAGAGATCGAAATCAGGCAAAAGAAAGGTAGGATAGGTATACTTAAGATAACTAGCTGGTAAACAAGCTTCAATTTCGGCGAGAAAATTACGAGTGGAGAACAGAAGGACGCCCAAAGAACATGTGAGTTCATAGAGAACACCTTTGATATGTCCTATAGAACCACCACGGAGGGAAGGATCTATATTGGCAGATGTAATGTAGATACAGTTACAGTAATCATGCTGGGAGGAATATAAAGGTGGCCTTACAATTATAGATAGCAGAAGAAGCAGAGCAATAGAAATTAAGGCAAGACACAGGTAAAGCAATGAATAAGCGCTTACTAAAGTAAGAAAAAACCCGGACAATAATGCAAAATAGCGAGAGGAACGAAGGTTGGAATCAAAACAGGTAATCTGAAGGAAAGGGTTTAGCGATAACACTGAGCAAACGATACGCGCTGCGGGAAGGTTATAGTTGTCAACATGTACGTGAATACAACTAGAGCTAAGTATATATTTGGATACAAGCAAAAAAAGTGCCGAGGGCGTAACATGAGGTATGCAGACCGAAGGTACAGAATTATTGCATGAGGAAATGTTACCTAAGAATATAAGGATGGTATTGGAAGTGTTAGAAGTTGAGAAGAACGGAAACTTCACGGGATTGAAAAGGTTTAGAGTATTTTACAAGAATGAAAGATGATGGAACGCGCTGGGCATAAGCTGGTGAATAGAAATAGGCATGCAGAGTAATGCTTGCATAGCTCGGGTCAACTTGCAAGTTGCACAAAAACTGATGTGTTGTTCTATGATAGAATAAAACATAGTTGTCAGTAAGATAAGGAGAGACTGAGGGATGGAGGAAGAGACGTGAACCATAGAGAAAAGATTCTGTAGAGTAATCGACAATTGATATGCTTGTTTGAGAAGCGATGATTGATCTTGAAATAGATGAATTATTGCGCCAAATAGCTGTGGAGACTTCAACACCATAAGGAGTTGTTTTAAAAACGATTGGTTCTGTTGTGACAGACGATTGCACAGACCAGAGCGAATAGTGACGGTCTATGGTGTCGTTAACATAAGATCTAATTGGAACGTTATGCATAGACTCAGATCTATAGAGATCTCGCTCTAAGGGATCACCGGAGTATGTAGCAGTGCCAGGGTCAACAAAGACGGGTAGTCCGGCAGAGTAAAGAGTAAAGGAAAGATAATCAGCATGAGTATGACCACCAGTGCCCTTAAGACCAGGAGGTATATTGAAAAAGTTAAGATAGTAATGAAGGGTGCGTAAGCAAAATATGCCGTTTATGTTATAATAAGAGTAGTACTGAGTAGGATAGACTGGATGAATAGCGAAGACAGATTGACAAGGATGAACTGGCGATGAAATCTGAGACAGGATTATGTTTTCAGAAATATGGGTGTCCTCGAATTCAAACAGAGCCAGCAGGTTGTGCACTCTCTTGTATCCTGTAAGGGTGTGGGGCTCTAGTAGGAAGAGTGAGGCGCTATCATTGTCACCAAGAATAGGTGGAGTAAGAGTAAATTGGTTAGTAATTGCGGAAAGAAAGGTTCGTATCGCTCGGAGCCTAGAAATATGGTGATTAGGCAAGGAGTTTCCTGTACTATGAGAGGGATAGAATAGGTAGGCGAAAAGTTCTGCATTAAGACGCATATATGGGAAAGAACCCTCATAGTTGTAACCAGTTTGGTCAAATTGCTGAAGGAATTCAGCAAGACCTAAGCGATAGGATAAGTTTAATATGGTGCTGGCAAAAGGAAGGTCAGAGAAGAAAGAGGAGAGGTGAACAAGCGCTGCGAGGTTAGAGTTAAGGTGATTACCATTAACGACACTAAGTTCAAGATTGCAGAGAATAAAGACATAGTGCTGAAAAATAAAATATTGCAGAAATCGAGTTTGAGTATCATTAAGGTTCTGATTAAGAATATGGTAGATTTTTAAAAGCGACAGTGCACGAAAGGAGACATCCATGGTGCATGACCAATGAATGCCGTGAGAACAGGGGTTTAGAGTGGAGAACTCAGATATAGTATTTACAATAGTAGCGAGTAGAGATTGAGTGGGATTAAGCTTATATTGGTAGGAAGAAAGGACAAGCCACTGCAAACGTCCGTATTCCCATGTGTATTTAACGTCCGATGAATCGTTCAGGTTGATATATGTACGTGAATAATGAGGATAGTCATTGCAAAGAAAGTAAGAACTTGCAGGGTAGTGATAGATATGTTGTGATAAATGATCATTGCGAAGAGAGTGATGACCGAAAAGGGTAATTGCTGGGGAGCAGTCGTGAGCATTGATATATTCATCAAATGATTGGAAGTCAAAGAGAATGAGGTGATCAAGTGAGAAAGGAGTGCGTTGAGGGGAGTAACGATAAGCTATAAAGAAGAGGGAGGGGAACTTAAATAGAAGGCGCTTAGAAATAACTGAAAAGAGACGATAGGACAGAACGATCCAAGAAGATACCTTAAAGATGTAATATAACGACCGAACTCTCATTGAGATTGCAAAAAAAACATCCAATCGCTAACTAGGTAATGTGGAAGATAGTCAGCAACCATAGAGTTGAACAATTGAAGATTGAGCTTCCGCACAAAGTAATCAAAGCCCATACCACATAGAAATGTACGATTCGAGTAGCTAATTGGGGAGAGAGAACACGAAGAAAAGATTCGATAGAGACTTTTATGGGTAAAGAAGTTGACGTGTGGACTATTGTCATAGGTTGAAGGTATAAGAGCTGATGGATCTAATGAAGGAGGTGGTAGAGCTATGTAGCGAAAAAATTTTCGGCGAAGAAAAGAGGAGAATTCAAATGGGCCAAACCCGTTTGGGACTGAGATAAAGACATATTTTGGTCTTGTTCTATGAAGAAGATTTAAGAGAAAAGAGGTAGGTTCGTAGATATGTTCTAAAACCTCAGAAAGGATCAAGAGGTCACACTGATTGGGGATGGACAAAGGATTACTAGAATAGCAAATATTTGGTTGAGCAAGAGAGTTTGTGATACTTTTTTGATCACGATCATATCCAAAGAATGCTGATTTTGGGTGAAGGATGCTGAGTGGATATGTAAGGTGCCTACCGGTTCCGCAGCCAATATCAATGATAAAGTTTATATGATATCTAATTATAAAATCTGAAATATAATTAACACGCTTTTGGGTGCCGTAAGAGTCTTCAGGTAGAAGTAAGCTTTGCATAAGAACCCTGGATAGAATTAGAGAAAGCGGAAATGTAAGACAAGAGTAAAGCGTACAAAGGATGAGTAGGATCTGGAAGCTGAAAGAGGACTAGTGCTAAAACTATTGACAGAGAGAGGTTAGCAGCAGGGTAAGAAAGGATGGGCTTGTAGATGAGTGTTAAGCAAGTTATAAGAACAAAAGACGCTAACACGGAAAAAACTATACCAAAGTGGATCATAGAATTAAATACAAGATTGTGGGCTATAGGGGGTAGTATCTGATCACCAAAAAGAAAAGTTTGAAGGAAAGAAGAAAAACTGTCGAACTGAATAACCTTATTTGCATAGTTTGTAGACTTACCGGCAAACGAGAAAAAGTGTTCTATAAGGACTTGAGAAAGAAAATACAAGAATTGTGGGAGAAATGCGGCGAGTATGATGAAGAATCTGGAAGATAGCCTATTGGGCTTTAGGAAGAAAAAGACTAAAGCGAAGCCGAGCGAAATAAACGATGTAAGGGACTTTGCGGAAAGTAGACCTAAAGCAAGCAAAAAAGATAACAATGGGAAAAAAGTCAAAGGAGATGTAAGGAGAGATATTGAATAAAAGATGAGAAGGTAGAAGGCAAAATGAATTGGCTCGAGCACAAACCAATGTGAGCGTGCCAAAAAAGATTTATATGGAATTGACTCAACTAGACCGAACCGATATATTTGAAAGGGATTCAAGAACTGTTCAGAAGATAATGTACTGGTAAAACGATCAATGGGGGCACTAGGAATAAAGAAGTCAGCTTGATAGATAACTAATGCGAAAAGGGATGAGAGAGAAGCAAAGGCCAAAATGCAAGCATAAAAAGTAAACTTGCGGGGAGTGAGAGATGAAGGAGATCGGGCGAAAAAAACGGAGTATGAGAGGAAAGAAAGGATAAATATTGCTATAGAGCGGGATATCTTTGAAAAAAGAGATTGGATGAGAGAGATATCGGATAATATAGTAAAGTCAAACTGCGAAATGCAAGAAAAAGTTAAAAAGACAAGATAATATATTATATATTTTATTGATAGCTTTACCGCGCTATCGTGAAGTAGGAGAGGGGAAATGGAAATCAATATTGGAAAGAATGAGGATAAAAGGTAATATGTTGGTAGAGTTGGGAGTTGAGTGCCAAATACAAACAAATCTAGGTAAAAATCAGGTGACTGTGAGAATACAAGAAAGCAGATTGAGATTGCCAATATAAACTCTACCATTATAGTTTCTTTAACTCATAGTAGTTATACCAACCGAAGAAGCGATGGAGTGGGAGTAGTATAGTATTAAGTAGTTTGAATCTACTAAAATAAATTTGATGGGTAGAAGTACGGACAATTTGAAAACCATTTTCACTAAACTCTTGTTTCCAGAAAATTTTTGACTTTAACTCAACATGTGGGAGAGTTGCAGAGCGAATATCTACACCTATCTCAATAGTGCTATGGACCTTAGAACGACCAAACCGAAAGAGGTTAAGATTAATTAGTGAATGAATGTAGAGCGAGAGTGTGGCAAGGGAATATAAATTATAGGTGACGAAAATTACTCGTCCTTCTGGTTTGAGCATTCTGGCGATTTCTGAATATAAAGAAGTGCGAGATTCAATATGATGAATGACGCCAAAAGAATAAATCAGATCAAAAGACTCGTCTTTAAACGTTGACCTATGAACACTAATATCCTCCTTGCGCACATCACAAGGAAAATTATAACGTGCAAAAGTACTATACGTGTTGTCAATATGGCGGTCTGTGACGTCAAGACCATGGCAAATGGCTCCGCCTGAAGCAAAACGTAAAAGCTCGAAACCTACACCAGTACCTATTTCAAGAACTGGTTTGTGGGAATACTCACTATACGGTATATAGCGAGTTTGCCAAGATTGTTGCTGCAATTTCTGGGCAAATAAGGCTAGAAGGTCATGGTAGCTAAGAATATAAGATGAGTCCTGGTATGTCCCACAGGGGTAATTATTCCAATGGGAAGACGCTAAAAATGAGGATTCATTGCTCATGAATGTCGAGGTGAGGGTAGACTCTTAATGCTATCGTGCCACATAAGGAGAATAAATAGAGTCCATAGTTGCCAAATAGATAGTGTTCTTAGATATAGAGACTGTGAGTCAGAATTAGATATTAGAGTGTTGAGCCAAGAATGGTGAAACAGTTGATTGGAAGAGTTTAGACTGAGAATAGTAGTGCATACATAAGATTTAAATGAGCCATTAAACCAATCAGGCACAGGTGTTCCAAAACCAGTCTTTTTGGCGTGTAAGACACTTCGGGGTAAAGAGCTAAATGCGCACTTTAAAAGGAATTTGGGTTTATTGAATGGCGCTAAAAAGGATGCTCTCTGAGGAAGAATTGTATTGAGAAGGGAGGCCGAAAGAAAAGGTACACGCGCTTCAACACTATTTAGCATTGTCATATTATCGACACGCATAAGAAGGAGCTCAGGGAGACGCACGTTAAATTCAGCGTTTCGGATACGGCGAATGGTAGGCTGAGTGGAACGATATTTAGAGAGGTCAGGTGTTAGATAAGGAGAAGAGTCGGAAAGGTCGTGTGGTGAGAATACAAGTGAGTTTGAGATAAATGTAGATCCATAGAGACTATGAGACTTGAGGACATGTAAAAACCTAAGATAAATTGAAGGAAATAACTTGGAAAAGGTCTGGCGTAAAGATTTGGGGATAATTCGAGCTATTGAACCAATAGGAAACTGACAGATTAGGTCAAGTAAGATGTAGCGAAAATAAGCTGGATATCCTAAGAATAACTCGTCAGCTCCTTCCCCTGAGAGGAGTACAGAAAAACCGGATTCTTTTGCAAACCTAGAAACAAGGTACAAAGGGAGATTAACCCAGTCTGATAAAGGTGTGTCATATCTAGAGACTAATTCCTTAATCAGATTAAGATTTTCAGATCCTTGAAGCGTAATCTGGTGATGAGTAGTGCCGTATAGACCAGAGAGATATCTGGCCTTATCAGACTCATCAAAGGCAGGTTTTGGATCAAATCCAACGGTAAATGTGTTGCAAGTGGATAGTGGGTGAGCGGAGATGGTAGAGGCGATAATACTTGAATCAACGCCTCCGGAAAAAAGAACACCATAAGGAACGTCACTTATGGTTCTAGAAGTAACCGATTCAACAGTAAGGTCGTGACATTGCTTATGGCTAATGGCTTTTACTTGTGTGCTGGAGGTAAATTCGTGTGACCACCACTGATACTTAGAGATACAGGTATTAGTACGGACAATAAACTCACCAGGACGTACTTTGAATACATTCTGGATTAGGGTAAATGGTGCCTGGGACGCACCATGAACTAAGTATGATTCAAGACCCTCTGGGCAAATATCTAACGGGGTTACATGGGTAGATAGCAAAGGTTTAAGTTCACTTGATGCGATAAAAATCCTATCAGGGACGTGATAATAATACAACGGCTTTGTGCCAGCTCGATCCCGACAAAGTGTATATGAATTAGTCAATGAATCATAAAAAACAAAAGACCATTCACCATCTAATGAATCAAGACGAGATGTTCCAAAGGTTATGAGCCAGTAAAGGAGAACTTCTGTGTCGCTGTTGGAAGTGCGAAAGGTGACTCCTAACTGAATGAGCTCTTTCCTTAAATAATGTGCATTGTAGATTTCACCATTAAAACATAGAATATATCTGTTGCAATGTGAATAGAAAGGCTGATTCGCGAGAGAAGAAAGGTCCTGGATCGCGAGTCTTACATGACCAAAAGTGGCAGGATGTGATGTCGATATTGATAGGCTATCTGGGCCCCTGTGACTCATCTGATTGAGGCAGTTTCGGACAGTAGACTCCTGAACCTGGGAGCTAACAAGAGATGATTGATAAATAAAGAAACCACACATATTAAGTAAGCCGTTTGTCAACTATAAACGAGATTTGACTTGCAGAGTAGATATGCTCATAGGATATTGGTGGGGGAGAACAGGTATGTAGCGCTTCAAGGTAGCTTAGCCACATATTTTGTTGTCCTTTATCAATGCGCTTGGTCCTAAAATTGCGGGACCCTTGAGCAGATCGAAAATCAGTTCTACAGAAATCCACTATGCTAAGATGTGAGTTGGGTGATTTGATGTCGATAAGTTCTTTCGGGTAGTCTAAACCAGAAACGCAAGCGTAGGTGATCACTGCTACATTGTCATGGGGATACCTGAGTACAACAACGAAGTTATCAATAGGCCTATCCTCGGTTAATGTAAGCACTTCTACGGTATTTGGAGTAGTGTCAAAGAAAAAGTTACAGAAATCATACATATGGCAGGTTTCGCCTACGTTCCGTGTACCCTGCTTAGGATTTAAGAGCCATTGGTGCGAATTAATGGCTTTAACATTGACAGTATATGTTATACGCGTCCCCGATAGGCGCCCAGAGTTTTTATCAAGTGCAAACTGCTTAGCCTTTATGCTGTGTGGAGAGAAACGTCGATTGTATCCAACAAGAATGTAGCTTCCAGGAACTGTAGGGCTTTTGATGCATGACGTTATTGAATCAAGCTGAGCTTGATCCAAACAAAGGGGTTTCTCACAATAGACGATATAGTCATGGTGGAGGCATTCAATGACTTGGGAGAAGTGATCAGCATGTGATGAGGCAATAATTGCAAGTTTCTTGGCATTTTTAGGTGATGAGGAAAAGAGTTGGTCCAGAGATGAGAACGGGACTACCCGGTGATGTTTCGCAAAAGATGCAGCATTAGATGGGGAAGAGGAATAGCAACTGTTGATCAGTAGGTTATACTTTCTGGATAGAGGCTTGAGGTATGGCAAAATCATAGATTTTGTATATCCTGAGAGACCAATGAAGTCAACGTATAAAGGGAAGGATGAGTTTATGGAAGAATGAGGCTCTGCAGGAGTATTCAGATCGGAAACAGAATTCGGAGCACTTAATACGGCTGGATACTTGATGAGAAGAAAAAGGGATGATGGAGGAGACTCGAGGGTCTGAATATATTCAGACTGACTAATCTCATGAAAAGAACCTTTTATAGATTTGACATGGCCGGCGGCAATAAGATCAAGGAAGACTTTAAAGTTTTCGCTTTCGGTCCACCGAATATATTCTAGAGGATACTTGATATTAGCCTCTTCAAATTCTGTATCATAACGACCAGGACCATAGGAGGTAGAGATTAGGATATCAATTTCCTTTCTATATATAGATTCTCTGGAGGCCACAATTGGGACATCACCAAGGATGATTAGCTTGCCCTTTTTAGCCAGGTGGCGGGTAGTAACATCTATCATGGATGATGCATTTGATGAAGCTGCAATAATAGCTGAGTCAAAGAATGACTCGAGATCACTTGTAATCGATGCGAATGAAGGTGCCAAAGTGTTATAAAAGACGGCATCGGGGATGAGTTGAGATGCCAAATCAACACGTTTACTAGAAATATCGAAGCCTACAACATTGCAACCAGCAGCTAATGCGATCTCGCAGGCCAAGATCCCAAGGGGACCAAGTCCTACAACAAGTATATTAGAGCCAATAGTGGACCCAGTTCTACGAAATGCGTGCAGTGCAATGGATCCGAGCGCAACAGTAGAAGCTGTACGAAGATCGCAATTGGCTGGAACAGTCGAGCATAGTGACTCAGGAACGGTATTTATAGTGCCGTGGGATGCATAAGAGACTCCAGCGCATGCGACGATATCCCCAAGTTTATATGGCGATGAAGAAGTGTTTTCTACAACTCGACCAACGCAAGAATAACCTAGTGGTGAAAAAGCAGATTTTTTTTCTTGTATGGCAGAATATGTTCTACGGACCCCACGGTC
>Ga0194129_10005910_pt1 | contig 15290 bp, 11 predicted proteins | sample TA2KigCa35mmetaG_FD_150862 | JGI IMG/M metagenome (GOLD analysis project Ga0194129, IMG submission 150862) | Freshwater microbial communities from Lake Tanganyika, Tanzania - TA2015038 Kigoma Deep Cast 35m | ecosystem: Environmental > Aquatic > Freshwater > Lake | place: Tanzania: Lake... | reverse complement strand
CCTCCTCGCGATCGTCGGCCTCTTTGAGAAGGCTTCAACCTAAGCCATGACGACCGACCACGATTCCGACACACCCGAGGACGACCTCCTTGACGACGACCTCGAGTCGCTGCTTGAAGACGCCTACAAATCACAGAATCCCATCGAGGTCCCGCTGCCGGATGACTCCATTGCGCTCGGAACATTGCGCTGCGACCAGGGCTGCGGCCGCCTCTTGGAGGAAGAGCTCGATGACGACCAGACGACATGCCTGACATGCATGGACGAACTGCAAGGTGACGCCGAAACGTCGTGGGACAGTTACGACTAGGCGCAACCGAACACTTCACCAACCCGAACTAATCGACTTGAAAGGGTCATCAACATGAACACTTTCCGCATAGCCACCTGGAATCTCAACACGTGGATAAACCGCAGCAAGAAGAAAATCTCCAATAGCCAGTTGTGGCAGTGGGCCATCCACCATGTCGCTGCGGACCTTGTGATCTTCACCGAAGCGTCGACGCCGCCGCCGAGCGAAGTTGACGAAGACTGGTCGGTGGTGCACCGCCCCGGCGGCTTCCCTGGCGTAAGTCGTTGGGGCACAGTCATCGCGGGTCGGGGTCTGCGAGTCGAGCGAATCACCCACTTCGGCGACTACGAACTCGACACGCACTTCCCCGGCTCATTGACGGCCGCCGATGTCTGGCGCGGTACCCAATTCATCGCCACGGTGGTCGGGCTCTACTTGCCCTATCGCAAGGACAAGAAGAAGGACTTCGTCGGTCATCCAACACAGGACCTGATGACGATGCGCGGCGATTTCACGCAGTTGTTCAGCCATCGCAAGGGCCCGTTCATCGTGACCGGTGACCTCAACGACGAACACTCGGTGATTCCGGCGCCACTGAACCAGCTGGGAACAAAAGAAACACGACTCGTAGACCCATTTGCCGATCTCGCACCCAAGACATTCGAGCAGGACTGGGCGCCGCATCGTCTGTTCACCCTCGACTACCTCTACGTCAGCGAGAGTCTCGCGGGGCGAGTCGTCAGCAAGCTCGGCGGCATCGCCGACTTCCCGACTGCGTTCACCATGAGTGACCACGCACCCTTGATGGTGGAGGTCCGCGTCTAGTACGTCCGTACAAAAGATGGTTGCATCATGGTGACTCGAGCAGACCAATTGCGGTTGCACGCAACTCATTGAGTCGTTTGCTAATAGGTAGACGGTCATCCAGCCGCATCTGCTGGAGAACTTCCCTCACACGCGCTTCCGTGATACCGCAAGACAACTTGAAGTCAGCATTTGATCTTGGCGCAACAAGTTCTCGTGCGTCTGCCCAGCTCTTTGACTTTGCCGGCACGCCCTTTTCGTTACTGGTCTCGGCAACAAAGTACTTAACAGGAAGATAGTCAACTATGTCAACTTCGTCCAGACCGAAGAAATGAATTCGGCGAGCCTGATTCATGTAGTCGTCGTGCCGAGACGGATCGAGAACTTCCTTCGCGATTGCCAGAAGCGACGCGAGCTCCTCGTCGCCAGACTGCCAGAGGTCAGCCTTGGCCCTCAACAAACCCGCTACCCGATCACGTTGTAGCGCCTTTGAGCCAGAGGAAAGCACCATCGAAAGGAATTCGTTGTGAGCATCAGGCTGGCGAGACACCACACTGCTCCACGCCTTGGGATTCAACTTGATGGTTGCTTCTATCAATTCCTTGACATCGCGCTTCGCCGAAACCCAAGTCCTCTGATTCTGGCGACGAGAACTAAGTTGATGTTCAAGGCTTCGTAGAGCACGCTGCTCACCCCACGGTTTTGGCGAGGCGTGAACTTCCTCGTGCCATACGGCTTCAAACTCTGCCGAGCGATTGTCGTACACCACAAGTATGGGACTCGTAAGGTATGACAGAGACGACCGCCATAACGATTTCAGTTGACGCATGCCATCCATCACGTGAAACTCGAATTCGCCGTCGGGCAGCCGAGGATCATCAAAAATCTCGCGGAGCACAAGCTCGTCAGTATTGCCCTCTACAACAACATGCAGACCGCGCAGCGAGCGAGCCTGCAGTACTGATGTACCCAGCAGACCCGCAAAGGAGCCCAGACTCTGGGGAGGCTTCGCCCCAATGCTGATTCGGCCGAGTGCATCCCGCTCTGCGTAAAGACGGCGAGAACTTCTGAGGCCCGGCGACTCGAGCAGCGGCACTGAGTGTGTTGAGACAAGAAGCGAGATCCCAGCTTCTTGTCCTCTCCGATGTAGCACGCTCAGGAGTTTGTCTGCTGTTGAAGGATGCAAATGGCGATCAAACTCGTCGGCCACCACAATGGTTACTGCCGAACGTTGGTGGGATTGATTATTGGAGAAACGGCTGCCCAACACGGATAACACACCAAAGATCGCGGAGAGCTGACCGTCTGATGCATGTTCCAGAGTCCGTCTCTGTCCTTGTGTCCCATCGGTGAAGGACAGTGTCAACGCAGTTTGCGAATCCACAAATGGGCTCCGGTGAGGTTCACCTGCGAGTCGTGAGAACAAGTAAGGGGAGTCCCCAATTGATCCGTGAACTTCAGCGATTCCGACATCAAGCTGCGATAGAACACTTGACGCATCTCTCAATAGCTCCTTGACATCGTCTATCCCTTCCAGTTCCAGATGGTACTTATCGAGACTTTCTGGATCTGAGGCATCACTAATGGTCAGCTGCGGCTCCCAGCGAAGCGCAGACTTTGCGATTTCCACTACATGATTTGGTGTGACTGCGGCGGGAATCTGCGTGCAGGAAATAAATCGACTGGCCAGGGAGACCCACTCATCGATTGATCGTCGAGGGAAAAAACCAGCAGAGTGACAATGACCAGAATCTCGAATCTCGAGAATGTCTTGCGGAAAGGCAGGCCGAGCCTCGAGGCCGAGTTCCTCTGCTTCCTCAGGACTGATGTCGCCAGTTGCAAACTCGCCGCCTACAACGTCGAAGGTAGTGACCCCTTCGACCACCACTGCGTTGGCTGAGGCGCACTCATTGAAGAAGCGTCGGATATCTTCGGAGGCATCCGTCGGGGCCAGAAACGAAATCTCTAGTGGTCGGTCGTAACGCCATCGTGTGACATGCAGCAATCCGCGTTCAAACACATTCCTCAGTGCAACTACAAACAGTTCCTTCTTCTCTTGGCTGTCGACCCAAGGATCGCTGACGTTTTCGAAAAACCCCCACCAAGGCTCTTGCTCTCCAGAACAGTGCACGCTTGACTGCCAGAGCTGGTGCAGGAGAAACTCGCAAAATCGTTCGCGATAGTCACTAGGTTCTTCCCAATCCTGGGGATAGTGATTACGACTTCGCGACTTAAGGTTCTCCTGACGCTTCTTGAAGGATTGCACCTCGTAATCCGGTAAACCGAATTCGCTAAGGGTTTCGACGGCATTTAAGACCCGACTTCGGATTTGAAACTCGAACGCGGTGAAGTCATCTTCCAACGCGAAGTTCAACGCCTCTAGAAGCGGGAGTGAAAAGAGCCCTTCGTGCACATGAGTCTTATCTAAGAGAACGACGCTCTCTGCCTCTCTCGACAACAGTTCCTCGTAGCGGGTGCCTTGCTTGAAATCGTCTACGAACTGTAGGTATGCGAGATACTCGTCTTCGGTGGGCAGTTCGAATCTCAGGCTGACGATCGGAAATGTGCGAAGATCTTTGTAGGTACGCCGATCAGATTCGACATCTTTGGTAAAGAGAGAAAGAGCGCGTAGCAGCGACGACTTTCCGGTGCCGTTCTTCCCCAGAAGGAGACTGACACCAGCTGGGGGAATCTGTATCGTGCTCAGCGATCCTTCGTATTCAACGACCATAGCAGTGGGCTTTGCATCAAAGTCCCGAGCGACGTGAGGAATGGCACGAAGTCGAACTTTCATGTACGTCTGAATCTACGGCTTGCTGCTCTAGTGAGGTACCTCTATTGAAGCACCCACTCAGCAGTTTTCGTCCAATAGTCGAGCCAGGTTCGTGCGTCGGCAGCACGTTCCTTGCGCAACACCAGACCAGTTTCGAGGCGAGGCCGATTCGTCGGCGCATCAAGATTTTGCGAAACCATTAGCACATTGTCACCACCTGAATCGAGAAACTTGGCATGGAGCCATTCGATCCCCAATACTTTGCACTGCATCTCTGACAGTTCACGAAGACTTGAAGCATTGTTCTTGCTCGGGTGACAGATTACGGTGACTGGACCACCCTTTTTCGCGAAAGTTCTTAGCTCCTCCATTACAACGCTAGATGTATCGATTGAGTACGAAGTTAAAACAACACGTTTGCTCTCGCTCAATTGATCGCGCATGAACGAGAGTACGGCTGAAGAATTCCTAACTGTAGAAATGACGTCTGGGCTTTCTGACAGTTGAGATAGTGATCGATTTTGAGTCGAAGTTGACCAGACTCCCCTTCGGATCTCACTGCTTGCCGACCAGTATGTGTAGCGAGCGATTCCAAACAGAGCTCTCACCTCCTCTTCGCGCAACCGAACGGCAATCTCCGGACTACTTCGTAACGCATGACTATTGAGATTTGCTGACAGCAGTAGGCCGCCGGGCTTGGTGTGAGGGTCAACGAGAATGAACTTGGTGTGCCAGTGTGGTGAGCTTCTCACTCGCGCGAAGTGACTGAGTTCGTTAAGGGCCCCGCGGTGCTTGGCTTCTAGCGCACGGTCAGTGTCCGTCAGAAACCACTTCCCGTCGTTGAGCGCGGATTCCGCTGAGGTGAGCACATACACCCGAACGCCGCGCTCTGCTGCCTCTCTCACCGCGCTACCCACTTCCGAAGACGCAATGAGAAAGCTGCAGATGATAATAATTTCGTTAGCTGAGGAAATCAACTTGAGAACCTCATCAAGCAGCGATTGATCATCGGTGTTGCCGACAAGAGTTGAGGTGTTTGGTGCACTTATCTTCTGAGGCTGCAAAGACACCCACTTCATGAAAGCTCCCAATCGAGCGAACTGTGAATCGCCCACCACTGGTCCGTGAATCGGACGGCCCGGCGGCTCAGGTCGCTAGCCAACGACTTACGAAGAAATGCTGGCGAACGGTCTCCCGAATACCCTTCGCAATCAGCCAGAGACTCAGCGCACTCTCTCCACTCTTCGACAGACATATCTTCCCGTAAAGCGAGCGCCAGCTTGCGAAGAAACCACCGGTCTCGTTCGGACGATCGTGGCGCGACTTGCAAACCAGTAACTACACAGCTTCGAACAACTACGTGCGGCGATACGGATTGGTCTGACACCTCAAGTGAGCGAATACCCGAAGTGACTTCTTGGTCGGTGAGGTCATCGATCTCGCAGTCAATCGCCCCTAAAACTTGCTCAAAGAGTTGACCAGTAGTGAAGGTCACAAAACCTTCGAGTTGCTTTGGGAAGTTGAGCGTCGACAGGTCTTCGTCAATGTCGACGGCCTCGAACCGAACAATCTTGGTGTGTTGACCCGATACGACAACTGAAACTCGAGCTACTCCCGCGGCCTGACTGCTTGAGTATCGCCCGTTTGGGCTCAGAACGATCTCTGTTGCATTCGAGCAAAGAGGCAGTGCCACGCCGAACATCTCGGGTGGCGTCGAGAAACTGACGAGTGATCCGTCGACAGATGAGTTGTCTTGCGCCTCACTCGTCCGAAGATCCCAGTTGTTGACTTCTGAGGGAACGCAGGAAACGACGACAGATCCCTCATCCAAGCCGAAGAGATACCTCACCCGCCACAGGTTGTTGGTGGGTTGCGGAATTACGTTTCGCTGAAGCGCAGTAATACCTTCGTCAGAGAGGGTCACGACGTCACCGTCTCGCGACAAGAGTCCGTTGTCGAGAAGGTTGCCCAGAATTGCCCGACCGACGAATTGAGGTACACCAGGAAGAAGGTGTTCGGAAATCTCGGACATGTTGGGGGCGCCACCGAGCTCTACTACCGACGCCAGAAAGGCAGACAGAAAGTCATACCGTGCCGAAAATGTCGCTGCCCCTTGGAACATGAACGATGCAATCTCGAGGTCGATATCGCATTGAAGCTCGGGGCCTACCGACTCGACATCGACCTTCGTCACAATGTCTCCACGTACGGGAGCCTGCGACTGAGTTCGGCGATCAGCAGACCATCTGGCTCTCTGCGAAACGCGTCGGCCCGCCCGACCACCACCAATTGGTACCGCGCTCTTGTAAGGGCGACATTGACTCGGTTTAATGACCGCAGGTGGGCTGTTGACCTCCAATTGTTAAGGTTCACAAACACCAAATCCGCTTCGCGACCCTGAAACGAGTCGACGGTGCCGACGCGAAGATGCACGTTGTTGCGTTTGCCAAGATGCGACGAGCTGACACGATGCTGTGGGAATCGCGTTCTTAGTGCGGCGTTACATGCGGGCACCCCTGGTCGATTAAAGCAGATGATGGCCACCGAAAAGCTATTGGCTGCGTTCTCCGGCTGATCTGCCCATGCAACGAATTTGTCGAGCTCTTTCGCGGCCACGATTGCCTCAGCGGCCATGAGTTGGAGGCGGTCGCGACTGAAAGATGCGGCAAATTTGCCGAGCCCTTTGAACTTTGCAAGGTTGACAGACGAGCTCAATTCTCGAGTGACCCGCTTCCACACCGCGTGGCCCGAATACTCGTCGTAGCCCCACGAACGAGCCGCGTCTATGCCATCGGCGTCTCGTAGCGCACGACCTTGGTAGACGGCGTCTCGCACGAGCACCGAGATATCGGGGTGCATTCTTTGCTGGATGTCAAGCAAAGTCGATCGGTTGTCACGTGCTGGTTGAGGTATCCCGAGGTCGATAGCACCCGCATAGTTCGGGTCGTTCAGTGACTGTTCGATGCCGCGTGGCACAATGAGGCTCTCCAACACGCTTCTCAGATTTAGACCTGTTACCAACTTGGTTTCCCTGCGTAGCTGAGTTGCGATTTCAGGTGCGAAGTCATCAAAGGCTTCCTCGAACGCATCAACCTCTGTGGAACGAGCGTCTTCTTGAAGGAAACGCAGCTGAAACGCATCGAGCATTCGACTGACAAGGTTTGCGATGGGATCTGACTTAGAGTCATCCAGACGATCGCGAACTGTTGTGTCACCTTGTGTAGGACTCAGCTCGACCAGGTCATCTGTCTGCGCCTCGGCAGTCGCATCAACTTCCATCTCGCCGACGACACTCCGCAGATGACGCTCTATCTCGTCCTGATCGCTGAACGGCGGCAACTGCATCGGATCGCCTGAGAGCACCCATCGTCGGGCTATCAGGGATGGCACCAAGAACTCCTGCAGGGTCAATTTGCTCGCCTCATCAATAATGAGCATGTCGAACTCGGGAATGGCATTTCGAAACATTGGGGCGAGAATAGGGTCGCTTACTGCCCCCGAAGTCGTTCCGCACACGACATTCGCAGACTGAACGATTATCCGCCCGATTTCCGAACGATCGCCTCGTATGGCGTCGAGAATTCGGTCTTGGCTCGCTGTTCGGCTGCTCATGCGTATGAGTCGATCGGCAAGCCGGTCGCATACCGTCTTCTCGAGGTTCTGCCAGAAGAATTGCCGGGCAAATTCGGACGCTCGAGTGATGTCGCGCCCCACGCGTACCGGCGTGACATAACCCAATGTGGTCGTATTCTCCGACATCAGTCGCTCAAGAGCATTGTCCACTGCCTCATGGGTCTGCGCACAGAGGAGTACGCGGCCACCCGCTCGCACCATCTGAGCAATGATTTCGCAGATCACGGTGGTTTTCCCAGAACCAGGTGGACCGTCGAGCAGCGCAAAGTCGGGGGTGGCGAGAGCCTTGCGAACGAACTCACGCTGTTGCTCGACTCCGGGTCGCATATCGTCTACGAGAAAAGCCCAATCCTCTACATGTGTCGGCCCAAACAGTGGCCACTGCGTGTATCGCTCTGAGTGAAGCACGCGAAAGAACTGATCGCGATCAGGGTTTGGCCTATTTACCCAACTGCGCAAGGCATTACGCTGTCGACTTGGCACTGACGTATCGGGACGGAGGCTCACGACTGGACCTCTTGGGAGTTCAGTTACTTCGACTGCGCGTGCTTCTGCTGGACGTTCAATACGACCCAGAACTTTTCGATTGTCACCCGGATTGACGACGGTGTAGCTGGTACCCGGTGAGGCTTGCGCGTTGTTTACCTTGATGTAGAGCTGGTCGGTCTCGACATCATCGGGCCAGACTTGTTCCCACTCCAGACCCTCCCGAGTCTCGGTGGAGGCGCGATTGATGATTCCAGAGAGATATCGTTCCGCGAACTTGAGCACCATATAGCGACGCGGCTCGCGAGATCCATATATCTCAAGAATCTGCTCTCGCTGGTTCATTGGGCACCCTCGAGATGTGATCGCTGCATCCCAATCGCGTCGTCAGACGCTGTGCGTGGTCGCACCATGAAGTATGACTCCACCTCATGAAACTCGAATTCGTTCTGCGGATCTACCTGCTCCCCCCAAATCACCTTCTTGACCCCGCCGCGCACGGGCCTTGCATTAGGGAGAGCGTCGAGCATGGCGCGGCTGAGGCGAGGTGCGTCGTGCCATACCCATGCGACATCGGTTCCACTTTCGGAGACGAACGCCAGAAAATCCCTGACTTCATCTACGGTGCCAGCTCCCGAAACACGGTAGAAGATTGGAGTCGACTTGTCTCGACTGTATCCCGCCTGCTCAATGTCGTATCGCCAAACTGCCTCACCAACCTCAACCAATTCCTCACGCATGATTTCGCCGACTCTCGAGTAGTCGCCGGGCATGTAGCCAGACTCCTCAAGAACTTTGGCGTGTTGCGGTGTTGCGCCGACACTGAGCCAACCCTGAATACTGGCGCGCTCAACTCCTACCTGGTACCAGGCGAAAGCGACATCTGCCTCAAGCTCACCACCATTCGTCCAGTCAAGAAAAGAGCGAACGGGCCAGCGAGCCTCTTCAACAAGGATGCGATCGGCTGTGACACCCGCTTTCAACCACAATATGACACGATCAAGGGGTGTTACAGCTTGCACGGCCTCGTAAAGATCGGGGCTTGGCGACACTGCAAACGGCCGAATGACACTGGCGTCATCAGGGGCAAACCCACACGACGCCCATCGCGACGCCTCCTCGGCGTCGAAGCCAACCTCACGCCACGACTGAGCCTGGCTGGGACCGCCAAATTCTCGCCATATCGCAGCTTCAGCCGACGAGAAGCCAGCCTCCAGCCACAATGCCGCCGCTTGTGCTTGAAATCCCGCCCCACGCCACTCGGGGATCTTTTCAGTGCCATGGGGCCAAGACCGCCACTCGACCGCAACGTCCGCAGACAAACCAATAGAGGCGAATTCGGCGGCCGAATGCGAGTCGAAGCCTTGCTGGAACCAACTGCCCGCGATGTCAGCGGCGAACTTGTCCTGAATCCATGCTTCTGCAATGTCAACGCTGCCAAAGACAGCCATCCACTGCACGGCGTGTTCTGCAGAAACTCCGAGCCGACGAAAGCTAACCGCATCGTGTGGGTGAATGTTCGCACGAATCCACTCCCGAGCGTGTTGGGGAGCAAATCCTGCGTCACGCCAGATCGAGGCAGCATGCTGCTGAAAGCCTGCCGTTCGCCACTCAACGATTGATGCGACATCGTCTGACCAAGCGCGCCACTCTTGGGCTACCGCAACCGAGAGATGATTGTCAACAAACTCCTTTGCCTTCGGCGGAGAGAAGCCCCCAGAACTCCATTTCTCCGCATTTGTCGAAGTGAAGCCCGCATCTCTCCACATTTCAGCTGCTTCTGCAGATCCAAGTGCCCGATACCAGTCCGCTGCGGCCATCGCATCGAAGTTTCGTTGCCGGAATTCCTGGGCAAGGTCGAACTTGTCGGCGAAACCAGCACGACCCCAGTTGACGGCTTCATGGGGCGTCAATCCCGAACCAACCCACTTCTCTGCCAGCGCGAATGTTTGGAAGCCCGTGAGCCACACGCCCGCCGCCGACGAATCAATTCCTGCCTCTCGGTATAGCAAGGCCTCGTCCGGCTTATCTGCAAAACCCGCTTCAACCCACTTCAATGCCCGCTGTGGCTTCCAACCGGAATCAAACCACGGCTCAGCCTGTCTGAAGCTCGCGAACCCCTTACGCCAGACTGCTGCTGCCGACAGGGACAATCCCGCTTTTCGATAGCTGAGAGCATCGGAAATGTCTCCACCGAAGCCGGCCGTGACCCACTCTTGAAGCTCCTCCGGTGTCGCTTTATCGACGTGGCTTCGCCACTTGCTGATGTCGGCAATCTCAATCGGTCCGACCATCTTCCATCGTTCTGCTTCCGCAGGACTTGAAATACCTCCGACCATCTTCCATCGTTCTGCTTCCGCAGGACTTGAAATACCGTGGTTCTTCCACTGCTGAGATTCCAGTGCCGAGAATCCTCGGCTCGCCCAGGAGCGGGCATCTGAGTGACTGAAGCCGAAAAGAATCCATTGGCGTGCCCGAGCAATGCCGGCGACATCGCCGACATCATCGACATGCCGACAGATGACTCGCCACTGCTCGGCATCATGGGCAGAACACGACAGCGCAGACCGCCACCGCAACACCTTCATTGCATTGGAGATCACCCCGCTACGTGCCGACTTCCCTCCTGAGCCTTGTGAAAATAACCTGCGAGAAGCGATTGAAGCTCTCTTGGCTTCGGCCCTCGCCTTAACGCCATAAGCTCGAAACTGTCGCGCTGCTTCATTGACAGTTTCCCGCGAGGCGTCGGATATCTCACCGAGCTTCACTTCTCGAATCTGGTGAGTTCCGCGAGTTCTGATGCGCTGCACTACTGCTTGAGCGAACGCTCCGGCCAGCACAAGACATGTCAGAACAGTAAACAGGCGCATCTATGTCTCTCGACCAGTCAGAAAGCTAGTCACGATGGTATCGAGATCAACCCGCGACCAACCCTGTCGCGAATTCGCCACTTAAGCCCTATATCTCCAACTCAAGCTGCTCTGCGTCCGAATCCACAGCCGCAGCCTCGGGCGAGCGTTCACTCCACAACTCGTCATATTCACGAATCGGTCTGGCCCCCTTGTCAACCAAGGCCTCATTGCCGTCGCCCATGCCGTCTCCCAGCCAAACATCGACATCGGCGAAGCGCCCGCGCAGCGCCTCAACTGCACCGGACCACGTGCCGCCCGTTTCTAGATCTGATGTCACCACCAATGTTGACTCTGCGAGGCCATAGATGAGTTTGTTTCGGCCCATTGCGTTACCAACAGAGAACGGAGCGTCGGGACCGTACGGGCTGAGTAGACAAATCTGGTTGCCGAGCACAAGCTGCCGAAGCTTGGGGTCTTGCGTGATGCGCCGTATACCTTCTGTAGGTAGTCCAACGATGCCAACGTCTTCTTCAAGCGCCGCGCCCATGGCAGTTTGATCGATACCGCGAGCCAACCCGCTAGTCACGACATCTCCCCTCTTTACCGCGCGCCGTGCTGCAACTGCGGCAACCTCCATAGATGCCGTACCCACACTCCGCGAGCCGACAATCCCGCGCATCGTGCTCTCGAGAAGCGACGGGTTGCCGGCCATGAGCAAGAAGATCGGCGACCGATCGCCGAGAGCCTTACTTAGGCGGGGTGGATACTCGGGGTCCAGATACGAGCGCACTCGAATACCTGATGTCTCAAGTTGCTCTCGTGCGGCCGTGAAGGCGATCGCAGCGTCGAAGAGCAATGCAATGCGGTCGGCCAACTCCATTGACATACCAAAACGACTGGACACTTCAGCTGCGTTGAGGCCGGCCAGCGCGCTCACATCGACAGTGGATCGCTTCACAGACCAGAACTCTCGAGCTGACAGCGGCTTGACACCAATGTCCACGATTCGATTCGTCAACAGAAGCGTCGCCAGCGATGCTGAAATGTTCATGGCTATCCTCGCCCAGTCGTCAAAGAGAGTGCCACTGGGAACACTGGACCAGATCCAGCTCGCCGGAGCACGGCCCCGACTTCTGTCATTGTCCAGCGAGAGTCAACGAGGTCGTCGACCAAGAACACGCTTCCTTTGGGCACGGGCGATGAAATGGCGAAGGCACCTGCGACATTCGACGCTTGAAACGAGGAGTTATTCATGCTTTTCTGCCGAGCAACGGCACGTGTCTTTATCACGATCGGCTTGAAAGGAAGGTTCAATGCAGTGGCCAGGCGTTGAGCATAGTCATGAACGAGGTTGCCGCTCGACGAGGCAGGAACGCAAGTAACCCAGGACGGGAACGGTTCGGGGCGCCAATCGGTAATCATCGCTACGACCGCTGCTACTAACTCGTCAGAGAAACGCTTGTCGACCTGCTTGGCGTGAGCGACAACATCGCCAAAGCCACCGTCACGCCACCGTGACAATACCCTTCCATCCTCACATCGTTCACCTGACGGAATACTGGCTCGATTCGACCACTGTTTTCGGGCGATGATTGGTTCGTAGCCTTGACGAAGAAGCCGCTCTGCGTCCGCTATCTCTTGTGCGCCGAAACTGGCGGTGAGCATGTTGCCTGAGCAGTTGTCACACTTGCCGCACGGCTGACGATCTGCATCGTCAAGCGCATTTGAGAGAAAAGTCATTCGGCAGCCAGTAGTCGCGAGATAGTCGAGCATCTGTTGCTTCTCGGAGACTCGAGACTGATTTACCTTGGCGATGCGATCAACTGGGAAGGTGTACGGCGAGAGCGTGCGTTGATACTTCTTCCATGCGAGACGCTGAACTGCACCCTCGACCGTCAGGTGCTTGAGTACGTTCTCGATGTCGCTCTCGCGGAGATTGAGGTCGTCACAAAGCTCGGTAACTGAAACTGCACCTTTGGTGGCGTCGAGGACTTTCAGAATCGCCGATACGGTCTCGGCGGGCGGAAACGCAGACGAAGTGAAGTAGTCGAGAATGTCGATGTCCTCTTCGCCGTGCATCAAGACGGCATCTGCGCGGGCGATAGCTCGTCCGGCGCGACCTACTTGCTGATAGTAAGTGATTACGGAACCAGGAAGCTGATAGTGAATGACGAACCCAACATCCGGCTTGTCGTAACCCATTCCAAGTGCAAGCGTTGCTACGAGAGCCTTGACGCGATTACCAAGTAGCAGCTGAACGGCCGAGTCTCGATCGCTTGGCTCCATATCGGCGTGATAGGTGCCGACGTCATGTCCACGATCTCTCAGGAACTTTGAAATCTTTTCGGCATCCCTGATTGTCAGGCAGTAGATGATTCCCGTACCCGAGAGTTGATTGAGGTGCTTGTCAATCCACACCAATCGACTCGCACGGGTTGGTGCGTGCAACACGCTGAGTGCAAGACTGTCGCGGCGGAGAGGCCCACGCTGGATTGACACGGCACCAAGCTGGTCAGTCACATCTTTCACTACTCGATCGTTTGCAGTCGCAGTAGTGCCGAGAATTGGAATTCCGCTCGGCAGTGAAGAAATCATTTGAGCGATTCGTCGATAGTCAGGACGAAAGTCGTGGCCCCAGTCGCTGATGCAGTGAACTTCATCGATCACAATCAGACTCGGCTTTCGCCCAAGTAGCGGCATTACACGGTCGGCAAACTGTGGATTTGCAAGACGCTCGGGCGAGATGAGTAGCACATCAACCTCGTCGTTCGATAGGGAGCTCACGAGTTGATCGACAGTTACATCATTTGCGGAGTTGATAGAGAGTGCTCGCAGTCCGAGCTTCTCGGCAGCCGCGATCTGATTGTCCATTAACACCAAGAGAGGCGAGATGATGAGGGTCGTTCCAAATCCCTGCTGTCGAAGCAACTGACTCGCTATGAAGTACACCGCACTTTTACCCCAACCGGTGCGCTGAACTACCAACACACGCTCCTTGCGCTCAACCAAGGCCGAAATTGACTCGCGCTGACCTGGTCGAAAGTCACTATCGGGTTGACCAGTCAGCCGCCGAAGTGCCTGCAAGGCGGGATCAGTAGAGCTCACATTCGCACTCTATGTGGGCAGCGTTAAGGCAACACTCGAACATCGATAGATGGACAAGACACTTTGACTGTGCTCTGCGCCGCTCAGTGCTCCATTTTCAAGCCGATTTAGCATCCGTTGGCATGAGCGGTACATATGAACCAAAAGGCCATGACAACGCTGAGCTCGTTGTACTAAGACACGACTTTGCCCGACAGCTAGTGCTCGCCAGCTATTGCGAAGGTGGTCCGTGGTGCACATGCCTCAAGGGCTGTCTCGGCATCCAACGTTTAGGGCGTCGAATGAAGGTGTGTTGGTGGGCTGGGAGTCAACACGAACACGTGTCGGCACTCACTTTCGAGAGTGATACCGATTACCGACTGACGAGAGAGATGCAGGATGCGATGAGTTTTCTTGAGTTCATCTATTTGAGCGGAGCGAAGACTGAACGCGTATTTGAGGGCTGGCTTGAGGTACCGGAGTCGATTCATCGAATTGTGAGTTATGTAGAGCGTTTCGTAGAAAGTCGGACCCCCACCGAGGCGAAGGTCATCCAGTCGAAAACAGTCGCAGCAGAGATGCTCGCTTGTATTGCCTTTCCAGACGAATACCTTCGAGAGGCTCTGCAATCGACTGCACCCGATCCGTGGGATCCCTGACCTGCAACGCCAAGGTGGATTAACTCTGATTCTTTAGTGATTCAATGCGCGTCCATAGAACCAGCGCAGTGAGGGTCTGAGTTCGACATGGGCCGCGATTGCTTCGTTGCAGCGCTTATCGATGTCGGCGCCATAAGACACCCACGTGGTCATACCACGCAAACGTCTCAGACACGAGGCCAATCGAAGATCATCTCGATCGACGTGCACCGACTCTCTCGAACTTGGTAGAAGGGCGCTTTCCTGGAGTAGGGCGTACGTGACTCCCCGATCTTCGTACATCAACATCGACAGCTCACTCGGGCCTTCACCTTCGCCGAGACTGAACCTCTTGAAGATCATCTCCCACAACGTCGTTACAGCTTCAAGCTTGCCGATGGAGTCGGATCGCAACTCACTCGACTGATCAGCCGCGAGTCGTGTAAAGAGATCACCGAATGATGCCGTCTCCGAACCCGCAAAGGGACAGGCGGCCATGATTTCTTGAATCGTTGGATAGTCACGCCGGTACCGATCAACCGCCTCAGTCAATACTCGAGCAAGTTGTGCTCCGTCATAGATGACCAGATTCAGCCAACCCATTGAGTCCGACCCACAGGCAACCGATGTCCATCCCCAGTTGACTCCATTACCGACAATCCTGAACGAGTCGTTGACGATAATCATCGTGTCCTTCACGATTCGACTTGTTCCAAACGGAGAGAGAT
>Ga0194129_10005908_pt1 | contig 15294 bp, 10 predicted proteins | sample TA2KigCa35mmetaG_FD_150862 | JGI IMG/M metagenome (GOLD analysis project Ga0194129, IMG submission 150862) | Freshwater microbial communities from Lake Tanganyika, Tanzania - TA2015038 Kigoma Deep Cast 35m | ecosystem: Environmental > Aquatic > Freshwater > Lake | place: Tanzania: Lake... | reverse complement strand
TGGGCCCCGCCGGCGGTGAGCGCCTCGTGGGCTTCCCGTACCGCGACCTCGCGCGCGCCGAGGGCGTCGTGTTCCCCGACCACCTGGTGCCCGCCCCGGTCGGGGGTCGGCACCGGGTCGAGCGGGCCCTGTTCGAGCTCGGGCCCGGGGTCACCGAGGTCTACCTCCACCCCGCGGTCGACACCGACGAGCTGCGGGCCGCGCACCCCGACTGGGCGGGCCGGGTCGAGGACCACGCGTTCTGCTGCGACGACCCGTCGTTCCCCGATCTGCTCGACCGGGCCGGGGCGACGCTGATCGGGTACCGCGAGCTGCGGGACCTCCAACGCGCCGAGGCGTGAGCCGACTCGCGATCGGCATCGACGTCGCCGCCACCCGCGGGTGCGACGTCGTCGCCCTCGGTCCCGATCGGGGCCCCACCCCGATCGGGCGGGTCCACACCGGTCCCGACCTCGTCGCGCTCCTCGCCGACCTCCGCCCTGCCGTCGTCGCCATCGACGCCCCACCCGGGTGGGCCGACCCCGGCCCCCGGTCGGCGGAGCGGGCCCTGGCCCGCCGGGGCATCTCGGTGTTCGCCACCCCCGACGCGACCCGGGGCGCCGACAACCCCTTCTACGCGTGGATGCGCACCGGCTTCGTCATGCACGCGGCCGCCCGCGACCTCGGGACGCCGGTTGCGCTCGAGACCTTCCCGCACGCCGTGGCCGTCGCTCTCCGGGGCACCCGCCCCGAGGGGAGCCTCCTCAAGCGCCCGGCGGAGAAGCGCCGATGGCGCCGAGCCGCGCTCGAGGCCGCTGGGTTCACGACGACGCGGCTCCGGACCATCGACGAGATCGACGCCGCCCTGTGCGCCGTGACCGGCTGGTACCACCTCGAGGGTCGCACCGAGACGTTCGGTGACGGCACCGACGGCGTGATCGTCGTGCCCACCGGCCTCCCCTGAGCCCGGACGACCGGGTCAGGCCTCCGGGTACTCCGTGACCGCGCGGATCCGACCCTGGAGCTCGAGGTACTCCAGGCTCTGGGTGATGGGCAGCAGCCGCAGCCAGATCCCGGTGTCACCCGCCACCTTCACCACGCCCTGCATGAACGCCGCGCTCATGTCGAGCGAACCCTGGGCGATCTTCACCCAGTCGGCGTAGGGGGCGGTGATGGTCAGGTCCGGGTCGGCGATGGCGCCGAGATGGGAGGCGAGCAGCTGCCCGTCCTGGAGCTCCCAGCCGTACTCGACCCCGCCGTCGGGACCGCCGGTGACCACGTACTGGATCCGGGCGCTCGCCCCCGGGCGCACCGGCTGGTCGGCCGCCATCGCCCGGGTCTCGTCGAGCCACTCCTGCGAGAGGTACCGCACGGAGCCGGATCCTATTGGGCGGCACCCGCCGTCCGGCCGATCGGGGCGGGCGTGGCCCGCACCCCGGCGAAGAGGTCGTCCTCGGTGTCGCCGTCGCCCACCCCCGCGTCGACCCGGGTGCGGGCGAGGAGGTACTCCTCCCACGGGAAGATCGCCCGGATGGTGTCGTCGGGGAGGCGCATCCAGAAGCCGGCGGGATCGACCTGGGTGCGGTGGGCGAGGAGCGCCGCCCGGCGCCGGTGCAGCCAGTCCCCCACCTCGACGAACGTGGTGAAGTGCTCGGAGTGCTCGGGCAGCTCGCGCTCGAACCAGTGCGCGAAGGGGCTCTCCTCGCCCCGGCGCAGGTGCTCCTCGTGCAGCGCCTGCACCCGGCGGCGCGAGAAGCCCGTGTAGTAGAGCTTCTGGGGCTCCCAGGCCGGCCCGGCGTCGGGGAACGCGGCCGGGTCGCCCGCGAGGTCGAAGGCGGGCAGCGAGATCTCGTGCACCCGGATGTGGTCGGGGTGCGGGTAGAAGGTGCGGTCCTCGGCGTAGGTGACGATCACCTGGGGTCGCTCGAGCCGGATGAGCCGGACCAGCCGCTCGACTGCCTCGTCGAGCGGGGCGTTGGCGAAGTTGTCGGGTCGGTGGTTGTGCTCGCTGTCGGGCATGCCGGAGTCGTGGTAGCCGAGCAGATGCACGGAGGCGTAGCCGATCGCCGCCGCGCTGTTCTGCAGCTCCTGGAGGCGCACCCGGGCGAGGTCGGCCCGGACCTCGGGGGTGTCGACGGCCGGGTTCAAGATGTCGCCCGCCTCGCCGCCCGTGCAGCAGACCAGGGCCGTGTGCACCCCCTCGTCCGCGTACCGGGCCACCGTGGCCGCCCCCTTCGACGCCTCGTCGTCGGGGTGCGCGTGCACGGAGAGCAGGCTGAGGGGCGCGCCGGTCCGGTCGAGCGGGGTGTCCACGGCTCCGACGATACCGACCGGCCGACCGGTGATCCTCCCCGCCGGAGGCCCACCGCCGCCGGATCGTGGTCGGGGTCGACGAGATCGGCGCCGCGCACCTGCTCGAGCAGGTACCCGGCGGCGCCGGCCATGATCGCCTGGAACAGCGCCTCGTCGTCGGAGAACGACGTGAGGATCAGGCACTGCAGCTCGGGGTTCGCGGCGCGCACGTCGCGGCACGCCTCGACCCCGTCGCCGTCGGGCAGGCGCACGTCGAGGATCGCGACGTCGGGGCGGGTCGGCGGGATGCGACGGTGCGCGTCGTCAGCCGTCCCCGCTTCCCCCACGACCTCGATGCCGCCCGACGACTCGAGGAGATCGCGCAGGCCACGACGCACGATCTCGTGGTCGTCGAGCAGGAACACACGCACGGGACGGCCGGTGGCCGCGCCGCGCTCGTCGGAGACTGTCGTCGTCTGGGTCACGCTGCGCAGCGTAGGGACCCCGGGTTCCGGGCCGGTCGTCCCCACCCGTAGCATGGGACCCATGGCCCGGCCTCCGACCTCCTCGCACTCCGAGCGCCACCGGTACAACCGGGTGAACTGGCTCCGAGCGGCGGTGCTCGGCGCCGGCGACGGCATCGTGTCGACCGCCAGCCTCCTGATCGGCGTCGCGGCGGCCAGCGCGAACCGGTCCGAGCTCGTGGTCGCCGGGATCGCCGGGCTCGTCGCCGGCGCGATGTCGATGGCGAGCGGCGAGTACAACTCCGTGAGCGCCCAGCGCGACACCGAGCAGGCCGACATCGAGCGGGAAGCCCGCGAGCTCCACACGGTCCCCGAGCGCGAGCTCGAAGAGCTCACCGAGATCTACGTGCGACGCGGCCTCGAGCGCGACCTGGCCCGGACCGTCGCCGCGCAGCTCACCGCCGCCGATCCCCTCGGCTCGCACCTGCGCGACGAGCTCGGCATCGTCGCCGAAGGGCGGGCCCGACCGCTCCAGGCCGCCAGGGTCTCGGCCGCGAGCTTCGCGGTTGCGGCGCTGATCCCGCTGCTCGCGGTGATGCTTGCGTCGGCCGGCACCCGGGTCGCGGTGCTCGTGGTCGCGTCGCTGGTGAGCCTGGCCGCTCTCGGGGTCACCGGGGCCCGCCTCGGCGGTGCGCCGCCCGGACGCGCCGCGGTGCGGATCCTGATCGGGAGCGGGCTCGCGATGGCCATGACCGCGCTCATCGGCCGCCTGGTGGGCACCGCGGTCTGACCCGCACCCGATCCCGGTCCCGGTCCCGGCCGCCCGGTACCGCTCGGGACCAAAGACCCTGGGCCCCGGCTCCCGCGGCCGGGAGGATGCCCCGGGGCGACGCCGCGCCCCGGGAACCCGGGGAGCCGAGGTGCACGAGTCGATCCGCCTGGGCGTCGTGCGGGGCATCACCATCGGGATGCACTGAAGCGTGCTCGCGATCGCGGCACTGCTCACGTGGGGCCTGGCCGGCGGGTACCTCCCCACCGTCGCCCCCGGCTACCGGGCGGGTGAGTACTGGCTCATCGCCGGCGCGGCCGTGGTCGTCTTCTTCGGCTCCCTGCTCGGCCACGAGCTGGGGCACTCGCTGGTGGCGCTGCACCGCAGGGTCGAGGTGGACCGGATCACCCTGTGGCTCTTCGGCGGCGTGGCCCGACTGCGGGGCGACCCGCCCGATCCCCGGGCCGAGTTCGAGATCGCCGCGGCCGGGCCCGGGGTCAGCCTGGCCGCCGCTGCCGCGGGCGGGGTCCGGGTCCACGACGTGATGACCCCGAGCCCGATCACGGTACGCGCCGACGCCGCCATCGCCGTGGTGCTCGAGGAGACCTTCCTGCGCCACCACTGCTCGGCGTTCCCGGTCGTCGACGGCGCCGGTTGGGTCGTCGGCCTCCTCACCCTCCGCCAGGTCCGCGAGGTCGCGCCGGCCGAGCGGGCCCACCGCACTGCGGCCCAGATCGCCCATCCGGTCGAGCGCGTCACCCGCGTCGGCCCCGACGAGCCTCTCGTTCGCGTGCTCGGGGACTCCGCCCCCGACGGCGCGGCCGGCGGCCGGATGCTGGTGCTCGACCACGACCGCCTGGTGGGGATCGTGTCGCCCAACGACGTGCACCGCGGCCATCCGGGACGTGGTCGCGTGACGCCGCCCGCCGTCGGTGACCGGGTCCGTGGTGACAGGGACGGCCGCCCGGTCACCCGCTCAGTCGATGTGGGCCGCCGCCGCGACGTACGCGGGATTGCGACGGGCGATGACCCGGCGACTGGCCCGCCAGGCGATCTCGATGGCCACCACTGCGACCACGCCGATCACGACCAGCTCCGCCAGCACCGTGGTGTCGGGGATCCGCAGGGCGTAGAAGGCGCGGAGTGCGGGCACGGCCAGGATCACCCCCACCGACCCGGCCATGGCCGCCACCAGCAGGGTGCGCCACCAGTTGAACGGTCGGGCCAGGCACACGAGCACCCAGAGCCCGACCGCGACCAACGCGACCGTCGCGCAGGTCCGGGCCGTCCGCAGGGGCAGGTCCTCCACGTAGTAGGCGAGGCCGAAGGCCGACAGCGACAGTGCGGCGGCGATCGCGCCGGCCGGGAGGGTGAAGGCCATGACCCGCTCGAGGAACCCGGGGACGTACCGGCGGGTGTTCGGGGCGAGGGCGAGGAAGAACCCGGGGATGCCGATGGTGAAGGTGCTGACGATCGTGAGCTGGCGGGGCAGGTACGGGTACTTCCAGCCGAGGGCGGCGACCACCACGGCGATGAGGATGGCGTACACGGTCTTGGTGACGAACAGGTTGGCCGAACGCTCGATGTTGGCGATCACCCGCCGACCCTCGGCCACCACTCCCGGCATCGTCGCGAAGCGCCCGTCGAGCAGCACCAGCTGCGCGACGGCGCGGGTCGCCGCGGCCCCCGAACCCATCGCCACGCCGATGTCGGCGTCCTTCAGCGCGAGCGCGTCGTTGACGCCGTCACCGGTCATCGCCACGACGTGGCCGCGTGCCTGCAGTGCGGTGACCATGGCCCGCTTCTGCTGCGGGGTGACCCGCCCGAACACGGTGCGGTGCTCCACCACGTCGGCCAGCGCCTCGGGGTCGTCGGGCAGCTCGCGGGCGTCCACCGGGCCGTCGGCGCCCGGGAGGCCCACCCGGGCCGCGACCGCACCGACGGTGCGGGGGTTGTCGCCCGAGATCACCTTCAGCGCCACACCCTGGTCGGCGAAGTACCGGAGCGTGTCGCGCGCGTCGGGGCGCACCCGCTCCTCGAGCAGGACCAGGGCGCGCGGCGTCACCCCGGCCGGCAGCGCCTCGTCGGTCGGTGCGGCCCCGGCGTGGGCGAGGAGCAGGACCCGGCACCCGGTCGCAGCGATCGTGTCGGCGCGGCGCCGGGCCGGGTCGGCGGCGTCGGGGCAGACCATCTCCGGAGCGCCGATGATCCACCACCCGGCGGCACCGAAGCCGGCGGCCGACCACTTGCGGGCCGACGAGAACGGCACCGCGCCGTCGCGCACCCAGCCGGCGGGCGGCGGGAACGCCGCGCCCACCGCCTGCAGGGTCGCGTTGGCGTTCTCGTCGTCGGCGAGCGCGCCGAGCGCGGCGGCCACCGCATCCGCGTCGACACCGTCGAGCACCTCGAGCCGGTCGAAGCCGACGTCGCCCTCGGTCAGGGTGCCGGTCTTGTCGAGGCAGACGACGTCGACCCGGGCCAGGCCCTCGACCGCCGGGAGCTCCTGCACCAGCACCTTGCGCCGGGCGAGCGTGACCGCGGCGATCCCGAAGGCGAGGCTGGTCAGCAGGACGAGGCCCTCGGGCACCATGCCGACCACCGCCGACACGAGCGCAACGAGCGCGTCGTCGAGGTCGGTCTTGGCCAGCTGGCGGGCGAGCAGCACCGCCGCGACCGGGAACAGGGCGAACTGGATGTAGCGCAGCAGCCGGTTGATCCCGCCGACGAGCTCGGACCGGACCAGGGTGAAGCGCCGGGCCTCGGTGGCGATGGTGCGGGCGTAGGCCTCGGCCCCGACCCGGGTGGCCTGGAAGCGGCCCGACCCGGCCACCACGATCGCGCCGGAGAGCACCTCGTCGCCGGGCCGCTTGTCGATCGGGTCGGCCTCACCGGTCAGCAGCGACTCGTCGATCTCGAGCCCGGCCGACTCGGCCACGATGCCGTCGGCGGGCACCTGGTCGCCGGTGCGCAGGTCGACGAGGTCGTCGAGCACCACCGCCTCGACCGCGCACTCGGTCACGCTGCCGTCGCGCACCACCCGGGCGAAGGGGGCGGCGAGCACGGCTAGCCGGTCGAGGGTGCGCTTGGCCCGCACCTCCTGGATGATCCCGATGGCCGAGTTGGCCACGAGGATGATCCCGAAGAGCGAGTCCCGGATGTCGCCCACCGCGAGGATGATGACGAGCATCGTGCCGAGGATGGCGTTGAACCGGGTGAGGACGTTGGCCCGGACGATCTCGCCGTACGTGCGGCTGGTGCGGTCGCCGGCGTCGTTGGTGGCGCCGCGCGCGACCCGGTCGGCGACCTCGGCGGCGGTGAGCCCGGCGCTCCCCGTGACCAGCTCGGGTCGGGGCGTGCCGAAGCGCGCTGCGGTCGCGGCCCCCACCGGTGGGCGCCCGCTCAGGCGGGACCGTCGCCGGCGGCGACCGGGACCAGCTCGATCTCGCCGGTGGCGTCGTCCTCGAGCCGCTGGTAGCCGCAGAGCTCGGCGAGGAGGGGCTGGCCTTCGTCGGGGCCGCTCCCGATGAGCTCGTCGCCGGCCGCGACCCGCACCTGGCCCCGCGGGCGGTAGAGGTAGCGGCCGGCCCGGCGGATGGCCAGGAGGTAGAAGCCGGTCTCGGTCTCGAGCCGGGCATCGCGCAGGGTGGCACCGTCGAGCGCGCTCCCGACCGCGACGGGCAGGCGGGTGATCACCTCGTCGGCGTCGCCGAGCGCCCGCGCCACGATCGGGTGCATCTCCTCGCCCTCCTCGACCAGCCACACCATCTGCTGGGCGGCGTCGCCGATCTCCTCGGCCGCCGCGCCCAGGTGCAGCAGACCCCGCAGGGGTGACGGGTCGACCTCGTCGGCGGCGCTGCGCAGCACCCAGATCTCGAGGCGCTCGCGCATCTCGTCGAGCCGGTCCTCGAGCTGGCTGACCTCGGCGGCGAGGCTGGGGTCGTTGAACAGCAACGCGGAGTACGCCAGGCCGACGGCGACCTCCGACACGTTCTTCATCTCGACCAGCACGTCGACCGCGCGGTCGAGGTCGGTGACCGTGGGGTCGTGGTCCACGGCCGGCGGGCGCCACTCGGGCGCACCCGCGAGGGTCCGCAGCTCGGCGATCCCGCTCGGCGCGCCCCGCAGGATCAGGACGTCCTCGGCCATGACGACGTCGTCGCCGTCGGGATCGATCTGCCACTCCTTGCCCCGCCGGATGGCCATGACCCGCATGCCCACCTCGACCGGGAGCTCCACGTCGGCGAGACGGCGCTGCGCCAGTGCGGAGTCGGGCCGGACCCGCACCCGGTGCGAGATCTCCTCGGCCGCCGCGAGGTCGGCCACCAGGTCGGGCGGGATCCCGAGGCGGTGCGTCACGACCCGGGTGACGTCGAGGGCGGCGTTCGCCAGCCGCTCGATCGCCGCCACGAGGTGCAGCACGCTCGACATCTGCTCGGCCTCGCGGGGCGCCCGGGCCGCGAGCACGCACACCGCGCGCATCTCGTGGACCAGCTCCCGGAGCCGCTCCTCCAGCTCGTGCACCTCGTTGGCCATCGCCTCGTCGTCGAAGAAGAGTGCGGCGTAGGCGAGGTCGACCATCAGCTCGGAGGTGTCCTTGGCCTCCGACAGCATGGCCTTGAGATTCCGTGGAGGTCGGTCGTCGCCCATCGATGCTCCGGAGGTCCCGGGAGAGGAGGGTCGGGGCCCGACCCGCTAGGAGATCCCCAGGATAACCAGGGTCACCATGAACGCGACGGCCCCGAGGAAGTCCGACGACGACGACACGAGCGGCACGCCGTTGTTGTCGGGGTCCCAGCCCAGGCGGTAGGAGACGAGCGCGGCGGCGTAGGCGACCACGCTGGTCACCGCGGTCGCCAGCACCCCGGCGATCACCACGACCCCGAGCAGCGCGACCACGCCGGGGCTGGCCAGGCCGATGAGCGCGGCGAGGCCGTCGGCCAGTCCACCGAGCACCAGGTAGATCGGCAGCGCCACGAGGAACACCAGCGTGAGGTCGGGCGCGATGGGGCCGACCGCGAGCCGGGTCGGGTCGACGAGCCCGAGGTGGAGCTTGGTCGCGACGCGCGCCGACAGGATCCCGGCGAGCGAGCCCGACAGCGACAGCAGCGGCGGGATCACCACGAGCAGCGCGGGCTCGGCCGCAAGCGCACCCAGCCGACCCTGGATGGTGATCCCGGCCAGGGTGCTGATGAGGCCGGCGAGCAGCAGGAACGGCAGCGACTCGCGCACGATGCGCCGGGTCACGGTGCGCCCCGACCGGATGCCCGCCACGAGGAGCACGAGGCTGCCCACCATCACCGCCCCGGCCACCGCGCCCGTCACCCCGGCGGGCACGTCGGTCACGAGCAGGGTCGCGAGCACCAGGCTGGGCAGCGTCACGACGTCGCCGGCGGCGGTGACCACGGGCACGCTCACGTTGTCGACGTCCCACTCGCGCCGGACCCCGAGCGCGGCGACCCCGAGCGTGATGCCGAGCACGACCAGGGTGGGGATCAGCGCCCCGACGACCGCGATCACCACGAAGTCGACGATCGAGATCGCGTTGCGCACCCCGAACGCGTCGGCGACGAGCTTCGCGACCACGGCGAGCAGGAGCGAGGCCCCGATCGACAGCGCGACCGCGGCCTCCAGGTTCTGGCCCACCGGGCTGGTGCGCCGGCGGGACACCTCGAAGTCGCCGGTCGCGACGAGGGTGCCGAGGCGACTGCCCAGCGCGCCGAAGACGTTGCCCCGGAGACCCACTGCGGCGGGCACGAGCACGAGGAGCCCGGGGAGCACCTCGAGGGTGCCGGTGATGGCCCCGAGGACGAGGCCGGCGATCAGGCCGGTCGCGGTCGCGAGGAGGTGCGCGACGAAGCCGTCGCGGACACCGGTCGGGTCGGCGCGGACGAGCGCGACGAACCGCCGCACGAAGCGGGGAAGGCGGGGCATCGCCGACTCGGAGGCTCGCTCATGACCGGTGCTCGGGGAGGCTCGGGGAGGCCCGGGAACGCCCGGGGAACCCCCAGGGTAGCCCCGGGGGTCCGGGGCCGCCCCGGGCCCCGGGGCCGCGCAGCGGGATCGACGGCGGGGTCACCCGCGGGATCGCCGAATCAGCGGAAGTCGCGGGCCCCGGGGCCGCCGGTGGCGGGGAGGGCCAGGGGCTCGATGCGCCGGGCGATCACGTTGACCACGTCGTGACGGCGCTCGAGCAGGCCGCGCACGACCAGCGCCGGGGACTCCCGGGCCACCCGCCGGAACCGGGCCCACACGTCGGGGGTGCACACGACGTTGACGAGGCCGGTCTCGTCCTCGAGGTTGCAGAACACCACGCCCTTGGCCGTGGCCGGCTGCTGGCGGTGGGTCACGACGCCACCGACCTCCACCACCGTGCGGTCGGGCAGCGTGCGCAGCACCTCGGCGGTGACCGCACCCCGGGCGGTGAGCCGGTCGCGCACGAACTCGGTGGGATGACGCCCGGCCGACAGTCCCGTCGCCCAGAGGTCGGCGGCGGTCTCCTCGACCGGGTCGAGGCCCGGGAGAGGCGGGGCCGCGACCCCGGTGACCACGCCCGGGAGCGCCTGCACCTCGACCGCGCCCCGGCGGCGGGGCCGGGCGTCGCGCAGCGCCCCGGCGGCCCAGAGCGCGTCACGGCGCCCGATCCCGAAGCCGGTGAACGCCCCGGCGGTGGCCAGGGCCTCGAGCGCGTCGACCGGCGCCCCGGTCCGGCGGGTGAAGTCCTCGAGCCCGGTGAACGGAGCCCGGTCCCGCTCGGCGTCGATGCGCGCGAGCAGCGCGTCGGAGCACCCCCGCACGGCGCGCAGGCCGAGGCGCACCGCATGGGTCGACGGGTCGGCGTGCCAACCCGGCCGGGGCCGGCCGATCGGACCGGCCGCCGCCGACCGGGGCTCGAGTGTGGTGTGCCGTCGGGACGCCACCACGCAGGGTCCGAGCACCTCGACCCCGTGGCGCAGCGCGTCGCGCACGATGGTGTGGGGCGCGTAGAAGCCCATGGGCTGCGCCTCGAGCAGCGCGCACGCGAACTCGGCCGGGTGGTGCAGCTTCATCCAGGCGCTGGCGTACACGAGGTAGGCGAAGCTGACCGAGTGGCTCTCCGGGAAGCCGAAGTCGGCGAACGCCTCGAGCTTCGTCGCGATCTCCTCGGCCGCCGCTCCCTCGATCCCCCGCGCCGCCATCCCGGCCATGAGCCGCTCGCGCATCGCGGCCATCCGGGCCCGGGAGCGCTTGGACCCCATGGCCTGGCGCAGCTGGTCGGCCTCGCCGGGGCTGAACCCGGCAGCGTCGATCGCGATCTGCATGAGCTGCTCCTGGAACAGCGGCACGCCGAGGGTCTTGGCCAGGCTCCGCTCGAGCAGCGGATGGGGGTAGGTGACCGGCTCCTCGCCGGTGCGGCGGCGCAGGTAGGGGTGGACCGAGCCACCCTGGATCGGGCCGGGCCGGATGAGCGCGACCTCGACCACGAGGTCGTAGAAGCAGCGGGGCCGCAGCCGGGGCAGCGTCCCCATCTGGGCCCGGCTCTCCACCTGGAAGACGCCGATGGTGTCGGCCGCGCAGAGCAGGTCGTAGACCTCGTCCTCCTGGGGGATGGTGGCGAGGTCGATCTCGGTGCCCTCGTGGGTCCGCACGAGGTCCACGGCGAGGTGCAGCATCGTGAGCATGCCCAGGCCGAGCAGGTCGAACTTCACCAGGCCGGCCGCCGCGCAGTCGTCCTTGTCCCACTGGAGCACCGAGCGCCCCTCCCGGCGGGCCCACTCCACCGGGCAGAACTCCACGAGCGGACGGTCGGCCATCACCATCCCCCCGGAGTGGATCCCGAGGTGGCGCGGGTAGTCGAGCACCTGGGTCGCGAGGTCCACCGCGAGCGGCGGCACCGGTGCGTCGGCGAAGGCGTCGTCGCCCGGGCCCCGGAACCGCTCCACCGTCCGGGACGCGGCGTCGGCCTGACCCGGTGAGCACCCCACCACCTTGGCCATCTCACGGATCGCGCTGCGGGCCCGGTAGGTGATGACGTTGGCGACCTGGGCCGCGCGGTCGCGGCCGTACTGCGCGAACACGTACTGGATGACCTCCTCGCGCCGCTGGTGCTCGATGTCGAGGTCGATGTCGGGGGGGCCGTCGCGCTCCGGGGAGAGGAACCGCTCGAACAGCAGGCCGAGCGCGACGGCGTCGGCCTTGGTGACGCCGAGCGCGTAGCAGACCGCGCTGTTGGCCGCGCTGCCCCGGCCCTGGCAGTAGATGTCGTGACGGCGGCAGAAGTCGACGATGTCGACGAGGACGAGGAAGTACCCGGCGAAGCCCAGCGTCTCGATCACCGCGAGCTCGTGGTCGATCTGGCGGAGGGCCGGCGCGTGCTGCGGATGCGTGGGCGGATAGCGCACCGCCGCACCCCGGTCGGTGAGGACGCGCAGCCACGACATCTCGGTGTGGCCCTCGGGCACGTCGAGGTCGGGGAGGTTCGGGGCGGCGAGCCGCAGGTCGAACGCGCACCGCCGGGCCACCTCGACCGTGCGCTCGACCGCACCCGGCCAGCGGGCGAACCGACGCAGCTGCTCGTCGGGGCTGCGCAGGTGCGCGAGCGGGCTGGCGGGGAGGTGCCCGTCCATCTCGTCGAGCGAGCGACCGGCCCGGATCGCGGCGAGGGCCGTGGCCAGCGGTCGTTGCCGGGGGGTGGCGTAGTGGACGTTGTTGGTGGCCACGACGTCGACGCCGGCCCGTCCGGCCAGACGCGCGAGGGCGTCGTTGCGGTGCCGGTCGAGCGGGTCGCCGTGGTCCCAGAGCTCCACGAGCACCCGGTCGCGCCCGAACGCGTCGACGAGCCGGTCGAGCGCGTGCCCCGCCGCGGCGGGACCGTCGGCGAGCAGGGCCCGGGGCACCGCGCCGTGCCCGCAGCCGGTGAGGACGTGCCAGGCGTCGTTGGCCCCGGCGGGCCGGCCCTGGGTGAGGTGGACGGCGGCCCGGGCGTCGTCGGCCAGCGCGGCGAGGGAGAACCGGGGAGCGCCCTTGGCTCCCGCGAGCTGGCCCCGGCTGATCGCCCGGGCCAGCCGGGCGTGGCCCACCGGGCCCTCGGCCAGCACGACGAGGTGGCTGCCGTCGTCGAGGCCCACCTCGGCCCCGAAGACGGTGGGCAGGCCCGCCGGACGGGCGGCGAGGGCGAAGCGGACGATGCCGTAGAGGCCGTCGTGGTCGGTGACGGCCAGGCCGGCCAGGCCGAGACGGACGGCCTCGTCGACCAGCTCCTCGGGGTGGCTGGCCCCGTCGAGGAACGAGAAGTTGGTGTGGCAGTGCAGCTCGGCGTACCCCATGAGAGGGAACACTGTACCGAACGTACGTTCGATACAGCAAGGCGCCCGGCTCAGCCCACCAGTCGCTCCGGGCAGCGGGCCTCGAGCATCCGCCGGAACCCGTCGCGCCACGGCACCTCGCAGCGGCCGAGCACTGCGTGCATCTTCGTGACTTCGGGCCACAGCGGCGTCCACGCGTCGGCCCGGTAGACGACGCGCGGCTCCACCCCGCACAGCTCGCCCGCGTAGGCGAGGTACTCCTCGGCCGAGACGGTCTCACTGCCACCCCAGTTCACGACGAGCGCGGGCACCGTCGCCACCTCGAGCGCACGGATCCCGAGCCGGACGTAGTCGTCCTCGTGGATCGGGTGGTAGCGGTTGGGGGCGTCGGGGTGCAGTGCGATCTCCTCCCCCGCCAGCATTCGCGCGATGCGGTCCCAGGGCGCGCCCCCCTCCGGCCCGTAGGTCGAGCAGATCCGGATGATGGTCGCGGGCAGGGAGTGCTCGAGCGCCGTGTGCCGGACCACCGCCTCCCCCGCCACCTTCGAGAACGAGTAGTTGCCGGTGGTGTGGATGCCGGGAGGGTCGTCCTCGCGCAGCGGTCGGGGGCCCTGGTACGCGTAGGTCGACCCGGTCGAGCAGTACACGAAGCCGCGACACGTGGACGCCACCGCCCGCATCAACCGACCGGTCGACAGCGCGTTCACCTCCAGCGCGAACTCCCAGTCGGCGGTCTCGGCCCCGAGCGCGGCGCCGGCGTGGAACACGTGGGTGATCCCGTCGGGGAGATCGGCGAAGTCGGCGCCGTGGAGGTCGCCGACCACCGGGTGGATCCCGGCGGCGAGCACCTTGTCGAGGTGGGTCGGATCGCGGTAGCGGGCGAGCCCGAACACGGTGTTGCCCTGCGCCGCGAGCGCGCGGGCGATCGGGAACCCGACCCGGCCGGCGGCACCGGTCACGAGGATGCGTTGCGCACGGAGCATGCCCGCATCATGGCCCGGCGACCCCCGGGCGCGCCCGGACACCCGGACGCCCGGTGACCCCGGCTCAGTCGTAGAGCGCCTCGACCACCGCCCGGCCCCCCTCGATGCCGACCAGGCAGGCCACCGTGGCGTCGGCGGGCGCGTCGGCCATGGCCTCGGCGGGCGCGTCCGCCATGGTGTCGGTGGAGGCATCCACCCGGGCGTCGGCGACCACCACGTGCCACAGCGCCCGGCGGCGCCGGCCGGTGCGGTCCCACCACCGCACGTCGTGGATCCAGGGCCCGGCCCAGTCGCGCACCGGTCCCCCACCGCCGGGGAGGACCGGGCAGGCCAGCCAGCCCGGGCGGTCGGTCGCCTCGCCCCGCCCGGTCACGGTCACGGGCCGCCCGGCCGGGTCGCGCAGCTCCGCGGGCACCCCGGGGACGAAGACCCGGGCCGGGGCCGGGCCCGGCACCGTCCCGGGCCAGGGCGGCTCCGGGTCGGGCACGGGGCGGGCGTCGCCCCAGGGCACCCAGCGCACCCGCTCGGCCGGGGTTCGCCCACCCCCGGGAGACGCGGTCACCACGGCGTCGTGGCCGAGCAGCCCCTGGATCCGGGCCAGGGCCCGGTCGGCCCGGTCGCGGGCCGCGGCGTCGCCACCCCAGAGCCCGAGCTGGCGACCGGTGGCGGGCACCACCAGCTCGGGCCGCAGGCGCAGCACGGTGAGGCCCCCCGTCACGAACGCCTCCGCGCCGACCTCGGCCTGCCCGGTGATCCACCCGTCGAGCTGCCAGCGGACCCGCCCGGCCAGCGCGGTGGCGGTGAGGACGCCGTCGTGACGCCAGCGCCGGACCAGGTGCTCGCCGTCGGTGGTCTCGGCCTCCACCACCACCTGGGCGCAGGAGCAGCCGAGGGCCGCGAGCCGCTCGAGCAGGCGGTCGGCCAGGCCCTTGGCCACGAACGCGGCCTCGTCGACCCGGGTGGCCGGAGGGTCGAGCTCGGCGGTCTCCACCAGGTCGGGGGGCACCGGGGCGGTCGGGGCCGCGTGGTCCTCCCGGCCGCCCGCCCGGCGGTGCGCCGCCGCCCCGGCCGGGCCGAACCGGGCCAGGACCGCCGGGGCGGGGAGGGCGGCGAACGCCCCCAGGGTGGTCAGACCCAGCCGGACCAGCAGGTCGGGGAGCCCGGGCGGGTCGTCGACGTCGAGCACCGTCACCGGCCAGTCGGCGAGGAAGGCGGGCGACCCACCGGGCCCGACGAGGTGCGCGCCCCCCGGTGCGGCGACCCGGGCCGCGAGCCGGGCCGCGAACGCGCCGTCGGCGACGCCGACCCGGGCGTCGGGCACCCCCGCGGCCGCGACCAGTCGGCCGACCCGCTCGGCCAGCGCGGCGTCGCCACCGAAGTAGCGCGACGGGCCCCGGGTCGGGAACCCGAGGCGTCCGGGCCGCTCGAGCACCATCCGCGGGGTGACCGCCTCGACCGCGCGCGCCACCGCCTCGAACGCCCGGGCCTCGGCGCCGGGGTCGGCGTCGCGCACCACCAGCCCGGGA
>Ga0194129_10005904_pt1 | contig 15304 bp, 14 predicted proteins | sample TA2KigCa35mmetaG_FD_150862 | JGI IMG/M metagenome (GOLD analysis project Ga0194129, IMG submission 150862) | Freshwater microbial communities from Lake Tanganyika, Tanzania - TA2015038 Kigoma Deep Cast 35m | ecosystem: Environmental > Aquatic > Freshwater > Lake | place: Tanzania: Lake... | reverse complement strand
GACTTCTGTAAAGGTGTCATCCCAAGGAGGTTGGGTAGGTGGTATCAATTGCCCAGTTGGCAGGTAATCATCTCCTCGCTCAAACATTTTCCTTGCTTGAAAAATAATTTCAGCACTACCTCCCTTACCGATATCTCTTGGAAACCAGGGATGAAAACCAAGTGTTACCGGCATATCGCAACCTGCTGCTTCATAATCCAATGACCATCGAAGGGCATCATCTAAGATTTCAAATTTTTGCGTAACAGATGCGCCATTAAATGGCGATGGCAGCTGTAAATATTGAGTTCCATTTCCAATATCCTCCCAAGAAGATGAGGCACCAAAACCAATTAAGGCATGGGGTGGATCAAAATTATTTGGCAGTTGAAATCCTTTACCCTTTGAATTTTTTATAACACCATCTCTAATTCGTCCAGCAAATGGAACCATAGCAAACCAACCCCAGGTGTAGCTTTGTCCTCTAAAGGGCAGGACAAACTCCAAATCCCGCCATTGCACCGACGCCAGACGTGCTCCCTGATCTAAATCAATTGCAATTGATATTTGATCGCCATCAATATTAAGCACTTTGTACTAACCCTTATTTATTTAATCTCAGCTTTTGATGGTGGCAAGGCACCTGTCCTAGAGACTGTAATAGCAGCAGCCTTTGCTGCCCGATCTAGCATTACAGATAATCTATCGCCAGTTAACTTATCTAGCCCATCCTCAATAATTGCCTCAACCAATATGGCACCCACCGTATCTCCTGCACCCACCGTGTCTGCCACCACGACTTTTTTAGCACCCACTGCTACCTTTTCACTTTTTCGATATCCAGTTAAGCCCTTATCACCAAATGTAACTACAATTAACTCTGGCCCTATTGAAAGCCATTTATTTGCTATCAGATCTAACTCAACTCCTGGGTATAGCCAGTAAATATCATCATCACTTACCTTTATCGCTGATGAGATTGATACCCATCTTTCTACCTGCTTTACATACTCAGCTCGATCACTCATTACCACTGGCCTTATATTTGGATCAAATACAATCGGTGAAACAGTAGCTACTTTTTTAGCCCACTCAAATAGGACGGAAGCTGCCGGCTCTATCGCAGTTACTAGTGTGCCGATATGTAGTAGAGATGGTTTATTTGCAACGGGGTCAGGTAGCCAGAAGGGAGAGAAATCAAAGGTGGCTGTTCCTTCAATTACAAACTCATATGTTGCCCCGCCTGCTTCATTTAAGGAAACAATGGCTAAACAGGTTGGCTTATCTGAAAACTTAACAAAATCAAGTAGTACACCATCTTTGTGTAATTGCTTTAATGCCATCTGGCCATAATTATCAGTTGATATACCGTCAATAAATTGGGCGTCTATACCAAGCTTTGCTAAGGCTTTAGCAGTGTTCGCAGGGCCCCCGCCAATCACAGCCTTGCGCTCTGTGTCATCTGGAAGTAAATCAATTAATACCTCACCACACACCCAAACCTGATTACTCAAAGCAGTTTATCCCTATGAACCAATAACTCAGTTAACACCTCAACCCCAACTTCTGATTTACAATCTTAGGTAGTTCGCTAATTAATAGAACTGCAGCCAAACCTTCTGTTTTTGTCATTTCTGCTTATCCTCCACCATGAATTGTAAACGCATAATCTGACAAATTGATCTTATTGTACTAATCTAGGCCATAATAATTATCGCTAAGCTTTCAAAAAAAGGTGAGTGATGGTTTAAAAACTTCTCCCTCTTTTGGATCAAATCAGATTTAATTATTAGGTAAAGATTGCGGTAAATTCGCGTGATAAATCTTCCAATTTTCTGTTAACATTTCGGTAAAAGAAGCAATTCTCGAGAAATTTTTTGTATGCTAAATTACCCACATATAATTCTTCGTCCTCTTTAAAATCTGTATGAAGGTAGTTTAACACTTGCTGGAGTGGTTTTGTAAAGTAGAATTCTTATCGATATTCGTATGGGCACTTTAAACACTTAAAAACCAGACTCACAATATTTAACTTTAATAGCTCTGAGTATTAAAACTTATGCACTAGGATATACTGATGAAAGTATTCATTACTGGAGGAGCGGGCTTTATTGGCTCACACTTATGTGACGAATTAATTTATAGTGGCCACATTGTAAGCATCTTGGATAATTTTAGTACAGGGAACCCAAAGAATATTGAACATTTGCATGGAAAAATAAATTTAAATCAAGGTGATATTCGGGACAAGGCAAAAGTAGACGAGCTAATCAAGAATTCCGATCTTGTTTTGCATATGGCAGCTGCATTGGGAGTAGACAACATATTACAAAACCCACTGGAGTCAATTGCAACTAATTTCTACGGCTCAGAAGTTGTCTTGAATTCTGCGCTTAAGTATGACAAAAGAGTTTTAATTGCTAGCACATCTGAAATATATGGAAAGAACAGTAAACAACCACTGTCAGAAGTTGATGATCGCGTAATTGGCACGCCCCAAAAGCTACGCTGGACATACTCTGATGCAAAAGCGTTGGAAGAAGCTACAGCCTATTATCTTTTTATCTCAAGAAATTTAAAGGTTACTACTGTCAGATTTTTCAATACGGTCGGCCCTAGACAAACTGGAAAATATGGAATGGTTGTGCCAAGATTTATTAGTTCTGCATTAAAAAACAATACGATAAAGATTTTTGGTGATGGAAATCAGTCAAGAGTCTTTTGTCACGTAAATGACGCGGTAAAAGCAATACTTGGATTAGCTTCATCGGACAGGACTATTGGAGAAGTTTTTAATATTGGAGGGCAAGGTGAAATAAAAATAATTGATCTTGCAAGACTTATTATTGCTTTAACTAATTCGAAATCTGAAATTTCATTTACAAGTTATGAAAATGCTTATGGCATTGGCTTTGAAGATATGAAAAGGCGCGTTCCTAATATTTCAAAAATCGAGAAGTTTATAGGTTGGAAGCCAGAAATTCCTTTAGAAAATATCATTTCTGACATAATTTTGGACCTAACAAAGAATTAGTTTCAAATTTAAAAAGTTTGTCACATGGCGATCCCATTAAAATAACTTCTATTAAGTTTATGAATTATGAAACCTCGAGTTAGAATAATAACTTTGGATTATGATACTAAACTACATCATTCAAGTGCTTATTAATTTAGTAGCAGCTTAAAATTATAATTTAAAAAAATCAACGTCTCTAATGGCTTTGTCATCTATGTATAAATCTCCTGCAGGCTTTCCAAAAAATAAATTATGGAATTTAACGCCCCAACTTAGTAGCTGGACCTCAGTTAAACCTCTCCATTTAAGAGAAGCGTCTTTGAAATTATTTCTAGATGTCCCCATTCCGCGAGCAGTATAAATAATAATTTCGTTGCCAGAGTCATAAAGTTTGTTAACGATATTTATGCGCTCTTTAATAGGCTTTGCAAGATTATAATCACCGTTGGTGTATGTGCAAATCGTTCCATCTATGTCAAATACATAAGTAGTAATATTTTTCTCCCTATCAAATTTGTAAATTAAGAAAATCTAAATATTCCGTAATCCCATCTTCTAAAAAATATTTTGGATACCAGCTTTCAAGCCACTTCGCAGGGTTTCCACAAGTAAAAAACTGATATCCATCAGGAATTTTAGATGCATCAAGGTATGAATATTGAATACCTGCCAAATCCATAACACTCTCAAAGGTCCTCGATTGTCCAGTACTTACTTCATAAAATTTTCCTTGATGCTCTGAAAAATTGTTCATTGCGTAAACATTTGCACTGATAACATCCTTAATAAAAACAAAATCTCGACTTGGCTTGCCTGGATATAAATATACTGGTTCACCATTAATTTTCCTTAAAAATGCTTGATACAAAATCGAAGCCATTTTATCTTTATTATCCTCGCCCGGCCCATATACATTGAAGTACCTAAGTGAGACTCCACCACTTTTGCACACATAGTTTTCAGCCACATATTTGCTCCATCCATACAAGTTTGATGGGTAATTTCCATTTACTCCGTAGCTTGCGGCAGAACTTGAATAAATGAGCATACTTCCTTTTTGGTTGCACCAATCTGCAATAATTTTTGTGGATTCATAGTTTCTCTCCATCATAAATTGGACATTCTTTTCAAGTGTATTGGAGTAAGCTCCAACATGAAAAACAATTTTAGGATTTATTCTATCTAATTCTTTGAATAATGATTGAATCCAAAATCCTTCTTGGAAATATTCTGAGTCCAATAGTTCTAGGTTGTAACCTTGTTGCGTAAGGTACTGAGATAAGTTCTTTCCTATAAAACCCTTTGATCCAGTTACTAAAACTTTAATCAAATTACACCCACGCCACGAGTCTTGACTACTTTCGTTGCTGCAAGATTTGCCGCCTTTATAGCTGGAATTATTTCAGGATTCTCAATATACTCAAGTACAAGCGCAGCCATAAAACTATCCCCTGCTCCAGATGTATCTCTTACTGGAATGTTCTCAACAGGATAGTTAACCCCTCTAAAATTACAACCTTTTGAGCCCCTAGTGTGAATTAACTTATTATTCATATCTTCTGTAATGAATGGAATGGACTTAGCATGCTCATAGTCATTTATCTTGATATAAGCCGCACCCGCAGCCCAAGCGCCTAAAATTTTTTTTGTATCTAAAAACACCTTACTATGCAATGAGCAAATGTGCTCAATGATTGATTCAGTCAAGAAACCCTTATTATAATCTGAAATCACGATAACATCAGCAGATAGGTCCAGTTCTAATTCACTAATTGGTTCAATTACGTGAGGTGTGTCTACACGAAAAAATAAATGATTTGATTGTTCGTGAATATACCGTGTTTTAGTAATTTGCTTCCAATTTTTGTTTGTAGTGAGTGAACAATCCGATAAATGACCCAAAATATTTCTATGTACGTTTGCTGCCATCCCAGGGTTAGTTTCAATTCTGTTCTCCTGCAAAACTGGGACTGGTAAGTCAGGTGCAAGACGAAGAGCATCGCAGTAAACAAAAATGTCCTGGCAACTTTCTCCGATTACCTGAATCTTTGTCATTTAGTATTTAGATTTTCTCTCTACAATTATTGCAGGACGTTTACTATCATACGCATTTCTGAAGTATTCTAGAATTTCCTTGCCGTTAACGGGGTCATAAACTGGAAAACTTACTGCTGCTCTGAACATCTTAGTAAAATCCTGTGAATGAGTTATGCCTGAGTAGAATGGTCCTCCATCCGCCGTCACAGCCCTGATTATCACGGGAACTTTGAATTCTCCGTGTGAAATTCTCTCAATTTTGTCGATATGGTTAACAATGGCGTCCATAGCGATCATCATAAAATCATGCCTTTCGAAGTAAAGGACCGGCAAAAAACCCTCAAATGACATTCCAATAGCTATTCCCGACATTAAGTTTTCTGCAACAGGGGTTTCTAACTTTTGTTCCCTTGGAACCTCTTTAAGAGTCCCCATGGCATCGCCCTTCACCACATTATATCCAATAAAAATTGCACCCCTATCACTTAACTCTTTCATGGCAATATTTACGGCTTCCTTATAAGACAAATTAAAGTTATCTAAATCATGGTAATTTTTTTTCGGGACTTGAGAAAGTAATGGAAAATACTCCTCGTCTGTCTTCTTTATAGTTTTTGATAAATCGATAGTGCCTGGTTTTCTTGCGTGAGGGTAAGTTATTTCATACTTATACTTGAGGACTGAGGGTGAGTTCCAAATGTAATCTCCAGCTTTTCCCCACCTTTCTGAGTTTGAAGCCTCTACAGACCGATCATTATTTTCGATAACAAACTTACATGGTAGTTCCCAGCCATCTACGTACCTGATAGCCTCAAAAAGGTGTCCGTTATCTTCTGTACCGTCACCAACAAAACACCAGACTCTATTTTTCGATCCCTTTTTTTTCAAAGCCCAAGCTATTCCAGCAGCTATTGCAGGAGTACCCCCAATAATAGCAGAGCAGAAGAAATTCCTACTTCTATCGTAGATAAACATACTTCTGCCATTCAGAATTTTATCTTCTACAACCTCTGGTGGAATTCCATGTAGAAGTGCATGATAGTGACTTCTATGATTTGAAATTACATAGTCATTTGGGTGAATTTTATCAAATATCGAGATTAGTTCGTCCTCATTCCCGCCAGAAAGATGAAATAAAAAGGGTAGCTTATTATCCAGATAAAGGTCACCAATTTTATTTTCAAAGGAAATTAACTCGCTCTTATTCCATTTTTTTCTCATATAAGATTATTATCCAATTCGTATCATTACTCGACCAGCAAATCCTGATTTCAAAGTATCAAACGCCAAGTTTATATCTTTTAAATCATAACGGTGCGTTACTAAACTTTTACAGGATATTAACCCAAGCTCATATGTTTTTACATACCTAAGAATGTCACTCTGTGGAGTCATTCCTCCACCTTGTGTAGCTCTAACAATCTGGCCCCTTCCATTAAATAATTGAATTGCGTTTGGAAACGTTATTGCTTCACCAGGAATAGGTTGACCAACGAGTAATAATCTCCCAGCACCACTTAATACTTCAAAAGCGCTCTGAATGACTTCCGGACTGCCAGTTGTTTCAATAATCAAATCGGCTTTGCTCAAAAACTCTTTCACAGATGCAAAAAAAACGCTTGCACCTTGCTTTAAAGCCAAGGAGCTTTTCAACTCAATTTTGTCAATTGCAACAATTTCTCCTGCACCGCGTAATCGAGCTGCTGAAATTAAACTTAGGCCAAGTCCTCCACAGCCAATTATCATTACGGTTTCGCCAAACCTAAGGTTTGACTCATTCTCCATAATGGCTAGAGATGTAGAAAGTGAACAACCTAGTAACGCAGCAAACTCGGAATCTGTATCTATAGGAACTTTTGTTAATCTGTTTTCTGAGGCAATTGATAGCTCGCAAAGAGTGTTTACTTTGCCGCTTGTAAACTCCAAGCCATTCATTCGATATGCAGGAAATTCTGAATCTATTCCTAGCCCAGGCCTCCAATGCATGACGACTTTGTCGCCCGGTTCAACACTTGTAACCCCGGGGCCGACTTCCTGAACTATTCCACAGCCTTCATGCCCCAATAAATGGGGTAAAAACTGAATGTTTCCTTTATTGCCATTTAATTCATGAAGCTGAGACCCACATATCCCACTAACTAAAACTTTTACAAGAACTTGTCCGATTTTAAGCCCAGTAACATCGATATCTCTCACAACAAGTGGATAATTAATTCTTTCAAGTATGGCCGCTCTCAATTAATCACCTCTTACAATTCGATAGCTATCAGATTCAAAATGTTGAGTAGAAAATTCAAATAGCTCTGAAGCTTCTAGTGCAAAAATTTGATGTCTTAAGCCAACCGGTACATGAAAGGACAAACCCGGCCTTAACACCAATTCGCTTGCCATGTTAAGGTTATCAGTATTTGAATAGCACAACTTTACTAATCCACTTTGTAAATAGAAAGTTTCAGTTTTAATCTTATGAAAGTGAAAGGAACATTTTTTACCTTTTTCGAAGTTCAACACTTTACCACAGTATAAATTATTATTTACTATCCATTTTTCATATCCCCAGCCCTTGGGGTGAATAGTCGGATTGTTATCTAATATCACTAGATTAGGATAACTCACCTTGAAGCAATTTTTTAATAAAGTCTGATGTAGAGTAGCCTTGAATAGTTTGAAATATTTCTACTCTACACAAATCTTGGCCAATAACTTTGTGAGGTGAATAATCTCCCCCTTTTACAATTAGATCAGGTTTAATCGACTTTATCAAATTATAGGGTGTATCCTCTTCAAAAATTATCACTTTACTAACTGAGCGAAGGGACTCTAAAAGAAATTTTCGATCAGTCGCATTATTGATCGGACGATGTAGACCTTTTAATCTTTTAACACTATTATCGCTATTTAATCCAACGATTACCTCTCCAAGTGATGCACAATATTTTAAAAGTTCGATATGACCCCTATGTATTATGTCAAAACAACCGTTAGTAAAAACTTTCATAGTGCAATAGTAGACTCTAGTAAACGCTTTTCAAAGTATATTCCATTCCAGTAGCGAAGAATAAGTGACACTTCTAAGTGTGGCCGTTTATCGGCTATTCTATTGTTTATATGAGAATTTTTAATATAAGAAAAAATGAAGTAGTTCTAGTCACTCCACATCAAGGTCTTGGCGACCATATTTTATGTAATGGAATTTATAGAGAACTCGCTGATCAATATAAAATAGTTTTTATTACAGTCAAGAGAACTTATCGATCGCAGATATCAAGAATGTTGTCAGATTTAGACAATATAATATTTATTAACATCCCGATTTCAAGATCCTGGACTAGTACTAGAGTTATACAAATAATCGCTAGAATCTTGACTATTAAAATTGTAGGACTTGGTTCATATGGTAAAAATTTTTTTCCACCAAACTTACGCTTTGATGAAAATTTTTATAATCAGGCGAATGTCAATTTTGAAAATAGATGGACTAAATTTAGAGTTGATAGAAATATTACAAAAGAGGAAGAGTTGTATGAATTATTGAATTGCAAAGCTCATAGTTATATTTTCTTACATGAAGATGTTAGTAGAAATTTTATAATTAATCGTGATTTTCTTAGTAATGAATTCGATATAGTAACTCCATCGGCTGGTTCTGATAAATTCAGTATTTTTGACTATCGCAAGGTAATTGAAAATGCAAGTGAGATTCATGTGATTGAAAGTGCATTTGCAGCGTTTATTGAAAGCTTAGAATTATCAATTCCACTATTCGCACACCGTTATGCAAGACCACATGCGTCAAACGACTATAGACATGAATTTACTTACAAAAAAAATTGGGTCATAATTACCGAAAAGTTTAAACTAAGTTGAACCCATTACTATATAAAGTTTTCACATTTGTAAAAAACATACCACCTATAAAAACTTTGGCCAGCCATAATCTACAGAATTACTTGATAGGTCAAATACTTTTGTCTTCGCTACTGCCCAGACACTAAAATCAATTTGTGCGTGAGGCGTTACAATTAATCCTAAATCTACTGATGGATCTAAGTCCACAGAACTAACTCCCTGATAAATTGAAACTAGTGGGTCGCACCAAGTTACTATAGCTCCACTTCTTTCAAGTTCATTGATAAGAAGTAGTGCTGGAGACTCTCTCAGGTCTGAGACTCCAGCTTTGTATGATATGCCTGCAATTTGAACTCGTAAATTTCTCAATGGAACATTCAATTCATGTTTTATTCGCTCTACTACAAAATTTGGCATATTCAAGTTAATTTTATTTGCCAAATCAATAAAAGCAGCTTTCCCCCCTGAAAGCTCAGCTGCATAACTCAAGTAAGTGGGGTCCACCGGTATACAATGCCCGCCTACTCCAACACCTGGATAAAATGGCATAAATCCAAAAGGTTTAGTTGCTGCGGCTTTTATTGCTTCATAACTTGAGAATCCCATCCTATTGGAGATTACAGAAAATTCATTGGATAGCGCGATATTAACTTGCCTAAAAGTATTTTCGAAAAGTTTTGCAGCCTCGGCCACCTCCGGTGAACTTACCTTATGAACACTTTCACAGAATGTAGAGTAAAAGTCGGCCGTCTTTATGCTTGCTTCTGCCGTTAACCCAGCAATAATTCTTGGTGTATTTGACAAATTCCAGTTTGAATTCCCTGGATCAACTCTTTCAGGTGCAGCAGCAAATAACAAATTTTTATTAGATTTCAATTCAATCAAAGGCTTAATGAAATTTCTTAAAGTTCCGGGGTATGAGGTACTCTCATTTATTACTAGGATATTATTGGAGATATATTCTGCGATTTGCACAGAAGCTGATTCTAAATATTTTAAATCGGGTTTACGATTCGTGTCTAATGGGGTAGGTACTGCTATAATGATGACTTCACAATCGATTAGAAGTTCAAAATTATTAGTTGGAAAATAGTTGCCTTTATGTATTAACTCCTTTAACAAATGGATGTCGATACCAGGCACATGCGTATTTCCTTTTGTAATTTCGTTTATGAGTGAAACATTTGTATCTATTCCTATTACAATATGGCCAGCGTTTGCCGCTCCAACCGCAACAGTCAATCCAACGTAGCCTTGACCTACAACTGCTATTTTCATAAATTACCTAACACCGTTTTGTAATTTATTTTTCGAGTGTTTCAGAAATAACAAATCCTTTGAGTTCCTTATTGAAAGGATCTAAACGCAAGATCTCATTTTTAGCTCGTATTCTTTCCTCTAAAGGCGCTGAGGTATTCACTAAAATCAAGCCCCATGCTGACGGGGCATTAGGGTTGAATTTAACAGCGGATCGCCCTAGGTCAAGTGCTTCAGGTAGCAGGTTTGATCTGAGTAAATCCTGGCCAATTCTAGAGTACCTAATAACTGACTCGGGATAAGACTTGGCCGACTCAATCGCTAAGTTTGCATTTCCAGTCTTATTAGCAATGACTTGCATATGGTCGGCGCTATAAAGTGGATAAAAGATAACAAAACCAATAATTGATAGCAAGTAAGAGAATGGTTTAATCAATAAAAATGTGTTATCTCTGGAATTTACATAATCAGAATTATAATTAAGTTGCTTCAGATACATCCCAATTAATGATCCTGAAATAATTGAATTCCAAGTCAACATTGAGATATTGGCAGGACTTATTAGAGCTTGAAGTTGATAGCAAACCCATGCACAAAATAAGGCGGTATTTTCAGTGTTAAATTTTTTACTTGACGCCTGGCTTCTAATAAAACTATATAAGACTATTCCCACCAGAAAATATTGTAAAAGTGCTAAGGGATAGCCCCCAACTGCTGCATAGTTAAGAAAAAGGTTATGAGAATGATCTGTAAATTCACCGATACCCGAAGCAGTGCGCTCATCAATATACTTCAGATAATTATCACCCAGTGAATCTAAACCTACTCCAAAAGATGGGTTATCGTTTGCAATAGCTACAGAAGTTCTAAAAAAATCTCCACGGGACTGGACTGATATCTTATATAAATATTGAGCAAGTGGTCCTCTATTTAACATTCCTAACACAGCAATTATAGTTGAAAGAGTAAAAGTAAAGAAAAGAGGCACAAATAACAATTTGTTCCGGTACCAAAAAAATATTAGTCCAAAAACTGATAAACCTGCAAGTGCAGTTATATAACCTTGAGTTGACTCACTAATATAAATTAAAATTAATAAAGGTATGGAAGAGAGAAGGGATAGAGTCTTACCAAATTTGTTTTTCCAAAAATAAATTGTTGAACATAACAATGCCATAGAGGCGAAACTTGCCTGAAAATTTGGATTTCCTAAAGTTCCGATTATCCCATTAGTTCTTGTAGTCCAATCAAAAATATCAAGACCATTCCTTTGTAATACAGAATAAGTGGAAGTAACCAAACAGGACACTAACAAAGCCAACTGTAATTTTCTTAAACCACTTTGTGTAACGAAAATCGTAGAGGTCAACAACACTATTATTAACGAAAACTCAGTAGCAAATCCTAACCCTCTCCCTGTTCTCCCAAAAAACTGTTGCTCGAACGGGGCCACACTAAAAAATGAAACTAGTATTAATTGCAACAAAATTAAAGCAGAAGTAAACGCAAGAATCCTACCTAACTTGGAGTTATTAAAGAATTTTAAATATATAATTAAAGAGGGAATTAAAAAACAGGCTAAACAAAATAAAATGATCATTTTCGGTATTATTAAAGAGTCTGAATTAGTCCAGGGGGTCATAATCACTGTGACCAATACCGCGCTCCAAACAATATAAAAATATATTTTAGATTCTGATTTAATGACCTTAACCATTTTCCCCCGAAAAAATTACACTACGAGAAGTAGTAACTGGGGCACAATTCTACGCTAATCTTTACAAATAATTTAATTTAAAATGATCAAAGGGGTACACCTAACTTCAGATGTACCCCTAATAGTTGAGTAAAGTCTATACAGAGTTTGTCTAACCCGGCCTACCTTTTCCCCCTATTCATCATGATCAACCTTTGAAGAGCTTGGATCTGCTTATTGATTGATGCGATTAGAGCAATTACTGATTTTAACACCTCAGTGAATGCAACATCATCTGAACCAGCAACCAGTGAGTACTGAAGTGTTTGTTTAACGCCATTTGCAGGGACATCGTAGGTAACAACACCAGCGTAGGAACCAGTTACAGCCACTTCAGAAGCCCCCACAGAAAATGTGTAGGTTACAGAGCCATTAGCCTTAGTAACTGCAGTAGCAGAAGCTCCTGCTGCAAGTGTTCCACTAAATGTTACAGGTGAGAAGTAAGGTAGAACCCATGAGTTAGCGCCAACAGCGGTAACGCTGTTTGCCTTATTACCCTTGGAATCTAAGAACTGTACTGTGGCAGTTGCAATATCACCTTGCTTATATGAAGCCTTATCAAGACTTACAGTATAAGTATCTGGATTATCAGCACAACGTGCTGCAAACGCATCAGATGTTACTGCCTCACCAGATGAGGTAGTTGTGAACTTCACCTTAATGTTTGCACTACCAGCAACAGCGCCACACTGGAATGAACCAAGTGTGAATCGAGATGTTGAGGTAGATGAGACGCTTGAAGCTAGAGTTGGGAAGGTTGCTGCCTGCACAACTGTAGTTAAGGTCGCAGCATCAGCTGAGAATGTACCTAAACCATCGGTAGCTACAATATTTCCAGCGCTATCGGTTGCTAGAACTGTAAACATTCCTGCGCTAGATAGTCCGATCTGCTCATACATCCACTGTACGCTACCTGCAGAAGCACTCAAATCTTGAGTACCAACATTAGCTACTGCAATCTTTGCTACCTTACCGCGGATAGTTACTGTCTTTGAACAGAAAGTTGTTCCATTGTAGGTCATAGTTACAGTCGTGGTCATTGGAGCTCCAGCAGTTCCCTGATCAATACGAACAGTTCTACCTGAGGCTGAGCCATACTCAACATCTGTTGAGGATGTACCAGCTACTGGCGTAGTTCCAGCAGTTCCAATGTTTACAAGTGCACCATTGGTTGCAGTTACCACAAGATTTCCAGAGTCTAGATCTGCAGCGTAGGCATCATTTAAGTCAAAATCAATTGACCATTGATCACCATTCTTTACCGCACCAGTTGAATCAACAGCTGCATTAGATGTAACTAATGCGTTGTAGCCTGAAGTGGTGTTCACCGCGGTTCGGCAAGCGCTATATGCAGCTGAGTATGAGCCACCTGCAGATGAGGCCACAACCGAGACGGTGATGTTTCCAGTTAGTGTTGGCGAATCGCCGTTTGAGCCATTAGGCGTTGAATAAGTACCGCTAGACCCTAAGACAAAACCAGTTAACATAGAAACTGTATAAGAACCTGTTGTGGTAGGAGCTGTCCAAAGGGCAGCAACGCCAGTCGCAGGAAACACAGTCGCGTATCCAACTCCTGAGGTATAGCCTACCCACGCTTTAGTATTTGTACTGTTGTATGTTGCAAATTGATCTGCAACTAAACTAGTATCGGCTGTTCGGGTGGCAACACGGGCAACAGAACTGAACGATCCTCCTGAAGCGCTGAAAGTCACCGCAGTAGATACGTTTGCATACAGAGACAATACTCCTCCTGCAAGCATGGTCACAGTTTGAGCGGTTCCAGACGAGGTGTCCTTAGCCAAAAGGCCCTTAGACCTCGCCATGCTAGGCGCAACAGTGTGTGATGCTGCCGCAGCAGTTGAATTCACGTTAGTAGTTGTTGCTACAAACAAATGATTACCAACTGTAGATAATGCAGCTGGATCACCGTTAGTACCACCAGCTACTGGGTGTGTTGCATTTGCACTGGGTGAAGCTGCAATTGACAACATACCAGCAGTTAAGGCAGAGACGGCAATGACCGCAATGCGCTTACGTAGTGTCGTTATCGACATTATTTTCCTTTCATTAGTCAGAATTAGGAATTTCCTAATCTCTGGCTCGAGGATTTTTAGATCCTCTAATTCCACTTCCTTGAGGCACACACGTGTAATGCCGCTAGGAGATGGAAAACTAGTTATTCGGTAGGCCCCGACCCACCATCTGCTTGATCTAATACTTGAAGCATTAGATTCACAGTCTCAAGTTGATTTAAAGAAAGTTGAAGATGATTCGCAAACTCTCCTGAGGAGATTGAGTTCTTAATGCTTACCGGTTTAATCACTTTAGAAGATTCTATTAAAGGCTCCGCAGATACAAGAGGCAATTCAGATGTAGGAAACATATCTTGGTTTGAATTTACTTGCGATGATGAGGTCGTGATCAACGATATATTTGGTTCATTACCAGTTAGAGAGTTAAGTCCAAGAAATGCAGTTAATACAAGAATGAAGGAGAGTGCAATCTTGGATGATTTACCGGAGATCTTAACTGCCTTCTTGTATGTAGTAGATAAAAGATCTAGTGCTGTTAATCCGCGAGCCTCATCAATAATAAGCTCAGATAAAACCTTACGTAGTGAGGCACGAGCACGAGAGACTGTATGGCGAACAGCAGACTCTTTAATTCCAAGTTCTTTTGAAATCTCTTTTGTTGAGCGACCCTCAACCTCCCACATCACTAAAGCAGCGCGCTCTGCTGGAGATAGTAAGGAAAGTGCTTGACGAATTATCGCAGCATCTTCAGCAGATGAAATTGCTTGTGAGTGATCACCGGATACTTGCCAAGTAGATTCAATCTCAGCGGTTGCATCATCTAGGGCAACAAGATTTGGCCTACGGTTCTCTGCACGGAATAGATCAATACATAGATTTTCAATTGTGCGGTGGAGATAAGAAAGAGCGTGATCATTGCTTGATAGCTCAGGGGCCGCTAGCATAAATTTAACTAGCGCCTCCTGGGTGATCTCTTCAGCCTTTGACCTATCTTTAATAATCCGATTCGCATGGGCAATAAGCTCAGATCGGTAATTGGTGTAGAAGGATGAAAATTGGGCAACGCTCCAGGATGCAGGAGTTGAGGAATCAACTGCCTTGGATTTATTGGCCTTAAATGCCATTTTGTTTTGCCCCTTTTAACCGGTTTTGTACTGCAGAGTCAACCGTCGCTGCCTCTATTTACCCCTACGAAATACTCGGCAAATTGTAGCGCGGATAGGACAAATAGGACATTTTCGTGTGGGCCCTGTCGGGATCGAACCGACGACCCACAGATTAAAAGTCTGTTGCTCTACCGACTGAGCTAAAGGCCCAAATTACAGTGAAGTTATTTACTAATGTTTTGAAGGCATTTATCAAAATAACCGGAAAAGA
>Ga0194129_10005903_pt1 | contig 15306 bp, 14 predicted proteins | sample TA2KigCa35mmetaG_FD_150862 | JGI IMG/M metagenome (GOLD analysis project Ga0194129, IMG submission 150862) | Freshwater microbial communities from Lake Tanganyika, Tanzania - TA2015038 Kigoma Deep Cast 35m | ecosystem: Environmental > Aquatic > Freshwater > Lake | place: Tanzania: Lake... | reverse complement strand
GTTCTCGCTCCATTCTTTTTGACCACGCCGGGAATATCTTCGCGACCGCGCAGCGCGAGTTCACTCAACATTTTCCGCAAGCGGGATGGGTGGAGCACGACGCACTCGAGATCTGGGATACCCAGCGCGCCACCATCGAAGAGGTCCTGAAAAAGGCCGCAGTAAAGGCCGGCGATATCGCGGCAGTCGGCATCACCAATCAGCGCGAGACAACCATTCTTTGGGATCGCACAAGCGGTCTACCCGTCGCACCGGCGATCGTATGGCAGGATCGCCGCACCGCAGAGACTTGCGCCGCGCTACGCGCCTCAGGACATGAGGCAGAGGTCACGCGGCGGACCGGCTTGCTGCTCGATCCTTATTTCTCTGGTACCAAGCTAGCGTGGCTGTTGGATCATGTGCCAGAAGCCCGTGCTCGGGCAGAGCGTGGCGAGCTGTGCTTCGGCACGATCGACAGCTGGCTCGCCTGGAAGCTCTCGGGCGGCAGACACCACATCACCGATGTCACCAACGCGAGTCGCACGCTGCTACTCAACCTCGACGGCGACTGGGATGAGGGCATGCTCAACTTGCTGCGCATTCCGCGAGCCGTGTTGCCGCAAGTATTGCCCTCGTCTTTCGACATCGGCATCAAAGTGCCCCTCGGCGATATCGAAGCACCGCTCACGGGTCTTGCCGGCGATCAGCAATCGGCGCTGTTCGGCCAGGCATGCCTGCAACCCGGTATGGCAAAGAATACCTATGGCACCGGCTGTTTCATGCTCATGCACACGGGCACCCGGCCGCTTGCCTCGCATCATAGATTGCTCACCACCATCGCGTGTACGCCCGGCACAGGCGAGCGCCGTGGTCCGCTGCAATATGCCTTGGAGGGCAGCGTATTTGTCGGTGGTGCCGTGGTGCAGTGGTTGCGTGATGGTCTCGGCTTCGTGACACGCGCCGAAGAAATCGAGCCGCTGGCCACCAGCGTTGCGGATCACGGCGGTGTTTATGTAGTACCCGCGTTCACGGGGCTTGGCAGTCCGCACTGGGATCCGTTCGCGCGTGGCTCGATCGCGGGCATCACACGCGGCACAACGCGCGGACACATCGCTCGTGCTGCGCTCGAGGCCATCGCCTTTCAGAGTGCAGAGTTGTTGCTCGCCATGCAACAAGATGCGGCGGCGCCATTGCATGAGTTGCGGGTTGATGGTGGCGCATCCCGCAACAATTTTTTGATGCAGTTTCAATCCGATCTTTTGGGCGTGCCGGTGATTCGTCCCGCCGTGACGGAAACCACGGCATTGGGCGCGGCGTATCTCGCAGGCCTTGCGACCGGCTTCTGGAAATCGACGGACGAGATCTCGGCCCGCTGGCGCGTAGAGCGACGCTTCGAGCCCGCGATGTCGCGCGATGCCGCGGCTGCACGCATGCACGAGTGGTCGCGCGCCGTCGAGCGTTCGCTGGGTTGGGCGAGCAGCTGACCAGGCTGTCTGCTGTCTGTTTTTCGCCGGCTGCTAATCGTCGTCAGAACGCTCTGGCCCGTTCTTCAGGCGGGTCTGATGCGAGTACACGAATTTGTTTCCGTAGACGTCTTCGCCCTTGTGATACCGACGGCCGACGCCGTCGGGTCGCAGGGGATCACGCTCGGTACGTTCGCGACCGAAATCACGCGCAGCCTGCTGCTCCGAAGCGATCTCTTCGGGCGTGAATAGACTGCAACCGTCGACGAGCTCGAAGTTTTCGACGAACTGACGAGGGATGGGCATGACACCCGCAATGACGTCACCCACCTGAATCTCCACCGGGAAGTTTGCGCGGGTGATTTTCAGATTGAAGGTAAAGTCTCGACGCAGGTTGTCGGTCTCGACCACGCCCGCCATGTTCTGCAAACCGTCAATGAAAAAATTGGGCGGCTGCAAGGTCATGAGGTTGATAGCGGGCGGAGTACGCAGCGCGAAGGCCGCCTGCACGGTAACGATGCCGAGCCCGAAATTGCTGACCATCGTCTGCAAACTGCCGTAGCGGGTCTCGTCCTCGGTGTTGTGGATGGTGACGGTGGTATCGGCAGGATCCGGCCCGCCATTCCAAAGAAAAGTCGCGCGCCACAACGAGCGCATCGCAAGACCGTATTGATTGCCGATCACCAGAGGCAGACAAAAATAGGCATGGCGCGAAAACCAATCGCGCTTGTTGCGACCGCGCAGGTTGAAATAGACCTGCTCGTGCTTGCCACGATAGAAGTCATCGTAGGGGATGGCAGCAATGGTGTTGTCGGGAACCTTGATCATGTGATGGCAAAGCGCAGGTCAGAATTCGAATCGATGCTCGGGATCGAACGTGATGAATGACGCGATGGTGTGTCGCATGCCGCGCGTTACTCGGCGCACACCGTGCAGAAAAAACAGGGTCCCCGGAAAAACCACCAGCGTGCGCGGTTGTGGCTTGAGCTCGAGCCCAAGATTCGGAAAGTGGATTTCACCGCCGTCATAATCATCGTTCAAATAAATGACCGTCGCAAAATCGCGCCACGGATAGGGATGTGGGGCCCCTTTCGGGTTTTCACTGTCGGCATGCGGTTGCAACTCATAGCCAGCTGGCCAGCGCGCATAGTTGATGAGGTCAGAGTAAAGCGGCGGTTGTGGCCCGAGCTGATCAGCCAACACCGCTGCCAGCTTGGCGATAGCGCGATCGCGCGTCTGCCGGAATATTTGCCGGACATGATCGTCGTTGATGTCACTCGGCGTGAGCGTCCGACCTTTCCAATAGTCAGCAGCATCAGGGGTACCGAAGGCAGCCTCGTTACCGTCGGCGAAGCCCAGCAGGGCCGAGTGCTCAGCAACAGTGAGAAATGTCGGATCGATCAGCGGGAACACCGGCAGAGCGTCGATATCGGCGCGGGACGCGCGCATGAGTCAGGCCTCGGGCGCCGGCGGCGGGTCGTTGGTCGTGGTCGCCTGACTCGCAGCGTTCTCGGCGGCTTTGATCTGCGCCACGCGCACACGCAGCGTGCGCTCCATCACATCGAGCGCCGTGCCTTCTGGCCAGCCGTTGCGAATCATGGATTCGAGCACGGCCTCGGGGCTTTGCCCCGCCTCGATCTGCTTGACGATCCAGTGCCGCAGTTGCGGCGTGACTCTGCCGTGACTCATGACCCGGAGAATAGCCGAGTCCCCTTGCCGATAGGCAAGAGGGCAAAGCCCACACAAAGCAGGGTGCCGAGCGGGAACAACCATGGAAACGCGACTAACTCACGCTCGCTGGTAAAACCGAAAAACTGCGCGTTGTGGACGAGCAGCACACCGACAAGCGCAACGGCGGTACCGAGCGGGGCGTTGATGATCCGCTCACGCGGAACGAACAAGGCGAGCAGAAAAAGCCCCAACATCGGGCCATAGGTATAGGCCGTCATGGCGAATGCCAGCGGGATCAATCTTTCGTCAGAGCCCGCCAGCAGCAGCGCAAAACCGCCCAGAACGAGGGCCCAGACAATCACCAAGATCCGCGACAGCATTACTGCTCTCGCCTCTTCCAGCGTGCCGTTGCGATGCCCTTCGTGGAACATCGTGATGCTGGTTTCGGAGAGCGCCGAGAGCACAGGGCTGGACATCGCCGCGGCAAACAAGGCTGCCACCATGAACCCACGCAGTCCGGTGGGCATCTCGGACAAAATGAATGCCGGGAAAATTCGATCGACGTTCTCGGCAACGAGCGGAGCAAATGCAGGATCGATGGGGTTCAGATTGTAATAACCCCAAAGAGCGACGCCCACCAGCAAAAACAAGACGACTACGAGCTCGCCGAAGTTGCTGACATAGAGCGCGATTCGCGCCTCTCGCACCGATCGGCAACACAGCATGCGCTGCGTGTTGAGTTGATCGGTACCGTAGGCCGCAAGATTCTGGAACGGCATTGCGAACGCGCCGGCCCAAAGCGTGAAGTTGATACGCGGATCGGTGCTCCAATCGACGACATGCGTCTTACCTGCGGAATCAGCTGCCGATAGCAGACCCGTCAATCCTTCGGGATATGTTTGAGTGACGAAGAGAATCGCAATCACGCCGGCGGCGACGAACATGCAGAACTGCAGCACGTCGGACCAGACCACCGCACGAATTCCGCCGAGCATAGTGCTGAGTGCAGCCACGCCCACGCTGAGGGCGACACAACCGACAAAATCGAGACCGGTCAACAACTCGAGCACCAACGCGACCGCGAACACTCGTACGCCCTGGCCGAGCACTGCCCCGATGAAAAAGAGCAGCGCCGACAGTTTGCCGAATATCGGGCCAAGCTTGTCGCGGATGAAGTCGTAGGGACTCGCGTAATTCTTTTCATAGAGACGCGGCAAAATGAAGTGCCCGAGAATAGCCTTCGAAACAAGCCCCGCCAGACAGAACTGCAGATAACGGAAGTCACCACCCTGCGCAAAAACGAGCGCCGGCACGCCGATGAAGGTGACTCCACTCACGGCCGTGGCAACGATAGACATCGACACGGCATACCAAGGCAACGAGCGCGAACCCAGGAAATATTCGCGGGTACTGCCCTGCAAATCTTTGACGCGATGACCGATCCAGGTCACGAGCGCAAAGTACGCGCCGACGATGGCCCAATCGAGGACGTGAAAATAATTGCTGCCCATGGCCGTTGCGCCGCTAGGCGACCGCTAATCGGTGCAAGCTGCGCCCCGATTCGCGCCCGGGATACACCCGACCGTTCGCACCCGGATAAGCGTAGCCATTAATCAGAATGCGGCGTGGAGTATCCGACTCGTTCGCCGTACTGCCGTGTATAGCGTAGGGACCAAAGAAAAGTACGTCACCCGCACGACCAGTAACAGTCACCGCCTGCGACTCGTCGAAAGGCGCAGGATCGCTGCCGACTCCCATAGGCGTGTTGTAGTCATAGGACGCGGCCGACAGACGCAATGTGCCGCCACGAACCGCGCTTTGGGGGATGAACTTCAGGGGGCCGTTGGCCTCCGTCATGTCGTCGATCAGCATGATGGTCTGAACATAGGAGCCGCGGCCGTTCAGATCGCGCCAAGTCCCCGGCCCCTTGTCGCGGTGCTGCACGTCCTGATGCCAGTCGAAAGAAACGCCGTCTCTCGGCATCTTGAAATGCGCCTGACAGAGCAGTTGCTCACAATGCTCGCTGCCGAGCAGATCGAGGGCGGGCTCCACCAGCCTGGGGTCGGCACTAAGGGCCAAGAGGTCAGGCTCTGCTCCGCCCGCCCACACCACCCGCTTCACGACGACCTCGCCCGAAGGGGGCGCGTCGAGTACGAAGTAGGCCCCGTCGTGATCCTGTGTGCTGCGCAGGCGTTGCGCCCGGCCATATAGGCGCTCGAACGCGGCCCGAGCCGTCAGCATCTCCTCCAGACTGAAGAGCCCCTCGACGACCGTCCAACCTTGGTCGAAAAACTCGCGAACCTGTGTCTCGGAGAACCCCATCCCCCACACTGTAGCCGATCCGCCAAAGGGGCTGTGGGTCGACGAAAGACCCAATTTGGTGCGATTATCGGTCGTCGTGAACTTCTCGCTCGACCCACTGACACAGCTTTTCGACGCCGGCGTGCTGCGCATAGGCCAAAGCATGGCAATTTTGGTGCTGTGGATGACCCAGCGCCACGACCCTCCTGCACGAGAGTGGGCGATTGGCGCCGGCTTGTGTGCCTTGGGCATCCCCGTATTGATGCTCTCCAGCGACACCATGGCCACTTTGCCATGGATGATCGGCAACCTGCTGGTGTTGGGCGGGTGGCTGATATTCGACGCCGGAGTCGTTCGTGCGGCCAACCGAGCGCCGCCTTGGACGGCCGGCATCGTTGCACTGCTCATCGGTCTCGTTGTAATGAGCACCGCGACCGGCGAAAACGCCAATGTGGCTGTCTCGGTGATGTCCTTCCAAGTAGTCGCCGGTGCGTTCGATCTTTACGCGGCCTGGGCCTGCTTCACGGTTGTCCGCGAACAGCGATCGATCACCCACCCGCTCATCGGTATCGCACTGTCATTGTTGGCGGTTTCGGGTTTGGTTCGCGGGGCGCTGCTGCTGCAGTCGGACGCACAGAGCGTCTTTGCCGCGGGCATCGGCAACTTTCAATACTCGATCATCGCGGTTCCGGTGTTCGTGCTCATCCCCTTGCTGTTGACCATTCTCACGGCCGAGCGTCTGCGTCGCGAACTCGAAAAGCAGGCACGACGCGATGCCCTCACACATGCGTACAACCGGCGCGGATTCAACGAGCTTGCGGATCGCGAGTGGGCCCGGGCACGACGACGTAACGAAGCGCTGTCTCTGATTATGGTCGACATCGATCATTTCAAAAAAATCAACGACCAGTACGGCCATGCCATAGGCGATCAGGTTCTCGCTGAGACTTCCGGCCGTATTCAGGAAGTGCTACGAGCCGAAGATCTTTGGGCGCGATTCGGTGGCGAAGAATTCGTCGCGATGTTGCCAGCAACGGCGATCGAGGATGCCGTCATTGTCGCCGAGCGTGTAAGACAGTCGATCAGTGAGGTGCCCTTCGTCACTGCGATCGGCGAGCTCCGTATTACCGTCAGCATCGGCGTGGCGACCCGTCAGCCGGAAGATGTGAACTGGGAAACTGTCAACCAACTCGCCGATGCTGCGCTATATCGCGCGAAATCCGAGGGCAGAAATCGGGTCGCTAAAATCCTGGTCACGGCCTGACTGTCCGGAACGGTCTTTCTACCGTGCCTACGCACGCGATGCTCGATCGAAACAGAACGCTGGATGTGTTTCGTGGCGCCACCGTCGCGCTGATGATTCTCGTCAATAATCCGGGCTCCTGGTCCCATCTCTATTCACCACTCGCCCACGCGGCCTGGCATGGATGGACCCTCACTGACCTCGTATTTCCTTTCTTTTTGTTTGCTGTCGGCAATGCGCTCGCGCTGACCCAAGGCCGAGATACTTCGAGCGCTGACTTTTGGGCAAAGTGGGCCCGACGCACTTTACTCATTTTCGGGATCGGCCTGCTGCTCAATGCCTCGCCCTTCGTCAAATGGGGAGCGGATGACGCTCTGCAGGCCAAAGATTTCGACACGCTGCGTGTCATGGGCGTATTGCAGCGGATCGCAATCTGCTGGGCTTTTGCCGCACTCATTGTTCGCGCCGGCGGCGTACGCGCAGCATGGATTTGCAGCGCCGGCTTGCTGGCAGGTTATTGGTGGGCGTGTGTCTCTTTTGCCAACGGACCCGATCCGTATTCGATCGATGGTTTCTTTGGTACCGCGCTGGATCGAGCTCTTCTCGGGGAATCTCACCTGTACCACGGTGAAGGCGTACCCTTCGATCCCGAGGGTCTCGCGAGTACAGTGCCGGCCATTGCTCAAGTGTTGCTTGGTTATGCGATCGGCAGCTTTTTGTTGCAACGCCGTACATCGGCGAACCTCGTTCGCGATCTGCTATTCATGGCCATCGTGACCACTGCTGCCGGATCACTCGCGCACGAGCTGATGCCAATCAACAAAAAAATCTGGACCGCGAGCTATGTGCTTTTGACCACAGGCTTGGCGACTCTCGTGATAGCGGTACTGCTGCAGTGCCTGGACCGGTGGCGTTGGCAGCACGCCCTGACCGAACCCCTGCTGCGCGGTTGCGAGGCTTTTGGTCGAAACGCGCTACTCATTTTTGCACTCAGCGGACTCGTGCCGCGCATCCTCGCCCTGATCCGCTTCGAAGACGGCGTTGATTCCACGGGCGAGCTGTCATATATCGCCCTGCTGCCGTGGGTCTATCGTGAGTTCTTTGTATCGCTGGCAGCCGATCAGAGGTTGGGTTCTTTTTTCTTTGCCGTGGCGACTCTTCTAGCCTATTGGCTGGTGGCAGAGTGGCTCCATCGGCGACGTTGGTACTTCAAGGCTTGAATCGAAAACATGAAGCGTTCGCTAGATCCTGTCGTTGGTTTCGCGTTTCTCACGCTGCTGATCACCTCGATTGGCTTGGCAACCGCAGAGCAAACTCGTGTCCGGCTCGGCATCGAAGTGCTGCTGGAGTCCGATAGTCCCTACTTCAATCTCGTTGCTGGCAAGCGCGTCGGCCTGATCACCAACCCATCGGGCGTCGACGGTAATCTCGTGCCAACTGTCGACCGACTTGCGCGCGATCCGCGTCTATCTTTGGTACGACTGTTTGGTCCGGAGCACGGTATCCGCGGCGAGGTTCCCGCCGGTGAAACCATCGTCGACGGACGTGATCCCAAAACCGGTATTGCCGTAGTGAGCCTTTACGGCAAAGAAAAGCGCCCCTCCGAATCCGCGCTCGCGGGCGTGGAAGTGATTCTTTTCGATATTCAGGACGTCGGCTCGCGAACCTATACCTATATCTCGACACTCGGTGAGGCGCTTCGCGCCTGCGCCACGACACGCATCCCGCTTGTGGTACTCGACCGACCCAACCCGCTTGGCGGGCTGAACTTTGAGGGCCCACTCGTCGAAGAGCGCTTCCGCAGCTTCATCGGCTGGGGCCCCGTTCCGGTGACCCATGGCATGACCCTCGGCGAGGTGGGCCGCTACTTCAATGATCAACTCGCGATCGGCTGCGAGCTGCACGTGGTGCCGATGCGCGGCTGGCGTCGTGAGATGAGCTGGGAGGATACCGGACTCATCTGGAGCATCACTTCACCGCATGTGCCCTCGGTAACTCAGGCGTATCTCTACACCACCACCGGCATGGTGGCCTCGACGATCAAAGATATCAACGAGGGTGTTGGCTCGACCATGCCGTTCGAAATCATCGGCGGGACATTCATTGACGCCAGCCAGCTCGAGGAATCTCTCCAGGCTTTGCAGCTGCCCGGCGTTCGTTTTCAGGCGATTCACTACAAACCGTTTTACGGCCAGTATCGGGACGCGTCGATGCAGGGCGTACGCCTGCGGGTCACCGAGCCTTCGGTCTATCGGCCGTTGCATACCGCAGTTGCCATACTTTTGAAGCTGCGCACCCTCTACCCGGAGCGTGCCGTGTTTCGTAACGATCGAGCGATCGGGACGCATTGGGGTAACCTCACCCTTCGAGAACAGGTCGACGCCCGACTCGATGCCGATGCGATTGCGAGCAGCTGGGCCTCGGCGTCGGAGGATTTTGCAGCTGCGAGGCGGCGCGCGCTGATTTACGACTAAAACCGAAATGGCATTTTCATGCTAGCCTGTGGCGGCAGATCCGCGTAACCGCATCGCGCCGGGAGAACAGATGTACGGCATGATCAATCGTGGCTTGCAGGAAATGGTCCTTGCCCAGCATGGCGAGACCGGGTGGCAAGCCATTTGCGAAAAAGCGGGTGCCAAAGACACGATCTTCGTTCGCATGGACACCTACCCCGATTCTTTGACCTTCAACATTGTCGGGGCTGCCAGCGCAGTGCTCGGAGCATCGGCCGAGGAACTCATGCGCCGTTTCGGCAAGTTCTGGATCAGCTACGCCTCGAATGAAGGCTATGGCCCTTTGTTGGACGAGGCTGGCGATACGCTTGTCGAAATGCTCGAAAATCTGGACGAATTGCATTTTCGACTGGGCAACGTTTTTCCGCTCTACGGCACCCAAAAGGGCTTCGACAAAATGATGCCTCCGCAATTCACGGTGACCGACAAGACGGCAAACAGAGTTTTGGTGCACTACCGCTCCAAGCGCGAGGGGCTCGCCCCCATGGTGGTCGGCTTGATCGAAGGGCTCGCCGAGCGCTGCGGTACCACGGTCAAAGTGGCTCAAGTCGCTCAAAAATCGGCGGGTGCCGATCATGATTCCTTCGAAGTCGAAATCCTCTGAATCCTCTGCAGCTCACGAGCTGCTTAAGGAACTGTTCCCCTTCACGTTCGTGCTCGATCGGGAGCAGCGGATCACTGATCTTGGCGCTCTGGCCGAGCGAATCTTTCCCGCTTTGCGCCGTGGTGATCTACTGCTCGAACACTGCGAGTATCGCGCGCCGCCGAACGGCTATGTGTTCGGCGCAAGCAGTTGGCACGGCAAGCGGCCACTCATCATGAGCGCAACGGCCGAACCGCATACCACCATGAAGGGGCAGGCGTACTAGGATGGAGCGTATTCGCTCTACTACCTGTGGTGGCCGGTGGTATCCGATCACGAGGCGCTGTCGAAACTCGGCGTTCGCCTGCGCGATCTGCCCCCGCACAACAGCCTCAGCGACGTGCTGATGGTGCTGCGCAACTCGATGCTGTCGGTCGAGGATGCACAAATGCTTCTCGACGTTTCCCGTAAAAAAACAGGCTGAACTCGCAGCCGCCAATCGAAAGCTCATTGGCGAAACCGAACTTGTACACGCGCGTCGCGCCGCCGAGGCGGCTAGCGAGGCCAAGTCGCAGTTTCTCTCGCATATGAGTCACGAGTTGCGTACACCGATGAACGCGATCATCGGTTATACGGAAACTCTCCTGGCAGGTTACTACGGCGAGATCGAACCGAAATCGCGCGGGCCGCTTGAGCGCATCCGCATCAATTCGCGACACCTGCTTGACCTTGTCAACAAGGTGCTCAATCTCTCCGTCATCGAAGCCGGCTACCTCGAACTCAATGTCGAGGAATATGACATGGCGAGCGTTGTCGCAAGCGCACTCGCGACAACGGCGACACTCGCCGAAGCCCGTGGGCTCACGATCGAAACGGAAGTCGTCGGTCCGCTACCCAAAGGGTTGGGCGATCGCATGCGTGTCGCCGAGGTGCTGATCAATCTCCTGCACAATGCGGTCAAGTTTACCGATGAGGGCTTCATCCGACTTACTGTCGATCTCGTCGACGGGAATTTCCGCATCCGTGTGCTCGATTCGGGTCGCGGTATTGCTCCGGAAAACATTCTCAAGATATTCAAGGATTTCTCGAAAATTTCGCTGCCCGACGAAATGGAGGCCGGCGCGGGCCTGGGTCTCGCCATCGTCGATCAGATCGTCAAGAAACATGGCGGTAGCATCAGTGTGCAATCAGAGCCCGGTAAAGGATCGTGCTTTACCGTGCTGTTGCCTGTTCGTGCGGTAACACTCGAGGCGAAAGCATCATGAAAAGAATATTGGTAGTTGAAGATACCGACGACAACCTCGAGATCCTTCAACTGGTTCTCGAGCGTGAGGGCTACGCCGTGCTCCAAGCCACCGATGGACTGCAAGGTGTTGCCATGGCCATCAACGAGCAGCCCGATCTCGTGCTGATGGATATTCGCTTGCCGGAGATCGATGGTTACGAAGCGACCCGTCGCATCAAGGCCGATCCGCGATCAGCCAAAATCCCGATCGTCGCCGTGACGTCTTATGCCATATCGGGCGATCGCAAGAAGTGCATGGATGCAGGCTGTGACGACTACATCACCAAGCCTTATCTGCCCCCTGATCTCGTGGCCATGATCCGCAAGCACATTGGCTGAGAGGATCGGCACCGAACGTACCGACAGCCCCGCCGCGTTATTCAGCTCTTCAGCGCAACCAATACTTCGTCGAGCATTTTCTTTGCATCGCCGAAGAGCATGCGGTTGTTTTCTTTGAAGAACAGCGGGTTGTCGACCCCGGCATAGCCGGAGGCCATCGAGCGCTTCATCACGATCGAGGTCTTCGACTTCCACACGTGCAACACGGGCATGCCGGCGATCGGGCTGGTCGGGTCATCTTCGGCTGCCGGGTTCACGATGTCGTTGGCACCGATCACGATCGACACATCGGTTTGCGGAAAGTCGTCGTTGATTTCATCCATCTCGAGCACGATGTCGTAGGGCACCTTGGCCTCGGCGAGCAGCACATTCATGTGTCCGGGCATGCGGCCTGCAACCGGATGAATGGCAAAGCGCACGTTCACGCTTTGTTCGCGCAGCAACTTGGTGATTTCATAGACCGTGTGCTGGGCCTGCGCCACCGCCATGCCATAACCCGGGATGATGACCACGCTCTTCGCCGAGCGCAGCATCTCGGCTGTGTCGCTCGCACTCACGGCAGTCACTTCGCCCGCCGGCTGCGCGCCACCCGTCGCCGCGGGCGCCGTGCCACCACCGGTACCGAACCCACCGGCAATGACGCTGACAAAGTTGCGGTTCATGGCGCGGCACATGATGAAGGACAGGATGGCACCCGAGGAGCCGACGAGCGCGCCGGTGACGATCAACAAATCGTTGGCGAGCATGAAGCCTGTGGCCGCTGCGGCCCAGCCCGAATAGCTGTTGAGCATCGAGACTACGACCGGCATGTCGGCACCGCCAATGGCGACCACCATGTGTATGCCGAAAAGCAGCGCGATCACCGTCATGACCAGTAGCGGCGTCATCCCGGCCTCTATGCTCGGCGCCGCGACAAACTGCACACCCAGCCAGATCACGCCCAGCAAGGCCAAAAGATTGAGCCAGTGCCGCGCCGACAACAGCAGCGGTTTGCCACTGACCTTGCCCGAGAGCTTGCCGAAGGCAATCACTGATCCTGAGAAGGTCACCGCACCGATGAGGATGCCGATGTAAATCTCGACTTCATGAATGGCTTTTTCAGCGCCTTCGTAGACGATCGAGGTATCGACATAACTTGCGAAGCCGACGAAGCAGGCGGCGAGACCAACGAGGCTGTGCATCAAGGCGACGAGCTCCGGCATCTGCGTCATCTGCACGGTCCGCGCCGCATAAAGACCGATGGCGGCACCGATCGCCAAGGCGCCGACAATCCACGGTAGCCCCGCGCCCAGATCGACGCGCGGACCGAGTACGGTCGCGAGCACCGCGAGCGTCATGCCCACCATGCCGTAAAGATTGCCGCGACGCGAGGTCTCGGGATTCGACAGACCGCCGAGGCTCATGATGAAGAGAATGGCGGCGCCGAGATAGGCAACTGTAGCGAGATTTTCGGACATTTCGGCAGCCCTTTACTTGCGGAACATCGCGAGCATGCGACGGGTCACGGCGAAGCCGCCGAACATGTTGATCGCCGTCAGCGCGAGCGCCGCTACGGCAAGCCCCAGAATCAGCGCATCCGGTCGATCAGTCACGCCCTCTCTCAAAGGTGGCGCAACCTGCACGATGGCGCCGACCGCAATGATGCTGGAAATGGCGTTGGTCACACTCATCAGTGGCGTATGCAACGATGGCGTCACGTTCCAGATCACCATGTAACCAATGAAACAGGCGAGCACGAAGACCGTGAAATGCCCGAGGAACGAGGCGGGCGCATAAGCACCAATCAGCCAGAAGAGCGCTGCGCCCACCGCGAACACGCCGGCGAGCGTCTTGCCCGACATGGGCTCGCCGCCACCGCCATGACCATGGGACGATTTCTTTGCTGGCGCAGGCGCTGCGGCGGCTGCAGGCTTCGCCTGCGGCGGCGCAGCCGAGAGACGCGGGGCCGGCGGCGGCCAAGTCACCTCGCCTTCTTTGATCACCGTCGCGCCGCGAATAGCTTCGTCGTCGAAATTGACGTTGATGTTGCCATCTTTGGTCTTGCAGAGTTCTTCGGTGAGTCGCAGCAAATTGGTCGCGTAGAGCGTTGAAGCCTGCTTGGACAAACGGCTCGGCAAATCGGTGTAGCCGATGATCGTGACGCCCTCGCGCACCACCACTTCGCCCGGCACCGTGAACTCGCAGTTGCCACCCTGCTCGGCCGCGAGATCGACAATGACACTGCCGGGACGCATCGAGCGAACCATATCTGCAGTAATCAACTTGGGTGCAGGCTTGCCGGGGATCAATGCGGTAGTGATGATGATATCGACGTCCTTGGCTTGCTTCGCGAAGACCTCGCGCTGCGCCTTCTGGAAGCCCTCACTCATTACTTTGGCGTAGCCGCCAACACCGCTGCCCTCTTCCTGATAGTCGACGGGCACGAACTCGGCCCCCATCGACTTCACCTGATCGCCCACTTCGGGGCGCGTATCGTTCGCCCGAACGATCGCACCGAGGCCGACCGCAGCACCGAGCGCTGCAAGGCCCGCCACACCAGCGCCGATGACGAATACTTTGGCTGGCGGAACTTTGCCCGCGGCGGTGATTTGTCCGGTAAAGAATCGCCCGAAGTGATGCGCCGCCTCGATGACAGCGCGGTATCCGGCGATATTGGCCATCGACGACAAAGCGTCCATTTTTTGGGCGCGCGAGATGCGCGGCACACTATCCATGGCAAGCACGGTCAAGCGACGCTCAGCCATTTGCTTCATGAGCTCGGGGTTTTGCGCCGGCCAGATGAAGCTGATCAGCGTGGTGCCGAGTCGCATCGCCTCGACCTCTTGCGGCGACGGTGCGCGTACCTTGAACACGATGTCGGCGGTCGCCAAGAGGTCGCTCGCGCTGGCCGCAATTTTTGCACCGGCAGCGGTGAAGGCCGCGTCGCTGAAATTTGCCGCGTCGCCGGCACCGGACTCGATGCTGACGCCAAAGCCGAGCTTGATCAGCTTTTCGACTACTTCGGGCGCTGCGGCCACGCGCTTTTCGCCGGCAAAAGTTTCCCGGAGGACACCGATCGTCAGGGGCATGTCGACCTCATCACACTGGCTGCGGGGCAGGACGGACCCCAGAGCGCAAATGATACTCGAAAGCCCTTGCCGGGCAGACCGACCGGAGACTGTGCCTGCGTGGCGGGTCCTAGAGCGTCAGCGCCAGCAGCGTCGCCTGACGGATCGCCCGCTTGGCGTCGAGCTCGGTGGCGACATCCGCGCCACCCACGAGGTGCACCGAGAGCCGCGCCGCCCGCAGCGGCGCCTCAAGCTCTCGACGGGGCTCCTGGCCCGTGCAGAGCACAATGCTGTCGACCGCCAGCGTCCGCGGCTGCTCACCCTCGAGGATATGCAGACCGGCATCGTCGATATGCTGGTATGTGACCCCTGGCAGCATCTGCACGCGCTTCATTTTGAGGGCTGCGCGGTGAATCCAGCCCGTCGTCTTGCCTAGGCCTGCCCCGGGCCTGCCCACCTTGCGCTGCAACAGATACACCTCGCGAGCCGGTGGCGCCGGCTTGGGCGTGGTTAATCCCCCGCGCGCCAGCGCCGGATCGATCACGCCCCATTCACGCCGCCAGGCCACTGGATCGAGTGTGTTCGAATGCCCCGTCGCCGATGAGCCCTCGTGAACCAGATACTCGGCCACGTCGAAGCCGATACCGCCTGCGCCGAGGATGGCAACCCGGGCGCCCACGCTGCGTCGACCCGTAAGCACATCGAGATAACTCATGACCGACGGATGAGACTGCCCTGAAATCTTTGGATCGCGGAGGACTACCCCTGTGGCGATGACCACCTCTTCAAAACCCGCGGTAACAAGATCCTGCGCCGACACCGCACGACCGAGTTGCAGATGGACGCCGGTCTCGCGCAGGCGCTCGTCAAAATAACGCAGCG
>Ga0194129_10005897_pt1 | contig 15324 bp, 16 predicted proteins | sample TA2KigCa35mmetaG_FD_150862 | JGI IMG/M metagenome (GOLD analysis project Ga0194129, IMG submission 150862) | Freshwater microbial communities from Lake Tanganyika, Tanzania - TA2015038 Kigoma Deep Cast 35m | ecosystem: Environmental > Aquatic > Freshwater > Lake | place: Tanzania: Lake... | reverse complement strand
GATTATAAAATATAATCAAATTATCATTATTACTATAATTAATATTAAAAGATTCAAAAACTAGATAATATCCATTATACGCTAATTCATAATTTAATATGCTATTTCCGTTTAAATCTACAGAAGGTATATTTACGTAATAAGTAGTAGGAGTAGTAGTATACAATTGATATTCAGCTCCTGTGACAGGTTGGTTAGTCATATCTCCCCATGGAACATTTATAGTAATCTGTCCGGTTAAAGGATCATACGATCTTATAATTGCTTCATAGCTATTTGGAATATTTAAACGTAAAATATAACCTTTATAATAATTTTCTATTTGAGAATAAAATGGAGTTTGGTTTGGATCTAAATACATTACATTCAGATCAGTTCCAGTTTGAAATTTTCCTGTAAAAGAACCAATAGGAGTAATACTATTATAATTTGTAAGAGCGAATTTATAATATATTGCACCATTTATTACAGGGTCGGATACTTGCTCTTTTGTTTCATATTGATATTGAGAAGAAAATGGTATTTCAAAATTTGCAGGATTTGGATATAAATTTCTGTTTCTAGAAGAACTAAAAACTTCGATATATTTAGTAGGAAACGAAGATTTAGACATTACCTTTTAATTTAATTCTTTATTTTTAATTCTTGAAATAGAAAAAACAGCATCAATTTGAAATCTTGAATCTGGTTCATATGGATTAAATACATCCGGAGTAAGAGGCGTAAATAATCTTCCATCTGGCAAAAAAACAGAGAACTTTAAATTATCATTTGGTTTAAATGTAATTGTTTGTGTCCCGGAACCAGATAGTGTTATAAATGTACCAAGTTCTGGTTTTGATACTTGAGCTAGAGATGCAACAAAAAGTGCTTTTAAACTCTTGGAATTGTTACTATAAATAATTCTGTCTGATTCAGAATTTGGAGAAGTTGCATTAGATAACTCTACATATACAAAAGGATAAAAAGCTATTCGTGAACCTGTTGCCAATGGAACATTAGGAAGAGAAATACTTAATAAAGATATATTATAACATGTAGCTTGGTTTTGGGATGTCATAGTTCCATTGTAACTTAATGAATTTGAATTATTTCTTGAATAATTACATATATTTATTGTATCATATGTTTTTACATCAAAAAAATCCCATTCAACATATCCTGGATTCAATGGGTCAAAGAACGTAGGAAAAAAATAAAAATAACTATAATTTACTACTTGTGTTATTTCGAATGTAATTATTTGATAATTATAATCAATATCTGGAGATACATAAAAATTAACTACATTTATCATTTGAAAATATAATGATTGTACATCAAGACTCATTTTTATTCTTATTTTAAATTGATATGTTCTTCCTAGTTTAAAAAGAGATGGATCTAATTGTATTGTCGATATTGTAGAATTTTTAGAAAAATTTGCTATATAACTAGAACCAGTATATGTTATATCATCAAATCCTTCTACTATACTAAAACTTGTTTCATTGTATCCTATACTTTCATGCGTAGGAATTTCAATTTTGTTTCTTGTTTTTACACAAGAAGTTTCATTTAAATCTTGTGATATTGATAATTCTTTTGTGGTTCCATTATAAGCTTTTATGTAATAACATCCATATATAGGATAAAATGTATCAGGTATAATTTCATTTGTTAAAAATGGATTAGGAAGAGGAGGTGTATAAGTTTCAGGAGAGTTACTCTCAAAATAAACATATTTATCTTTATAGTAATTATCTAAATTACTTGCATAATCAGGAAGTGTTATAACATATCCTATTAAAGGACCTATATTAGGATTTTGTGGTTCAACTTTATTATAATAAGTAGGTTTATCCAAAGTTAATCTTTCTACGGGCAGAGATTTTCTTAATGTGAATGTTTGAGGAGAATCATTAGAATTGTCATAATCAAATTCTAAAGGTTTATCAAAATAAGCAATTTTGTTAGTAAAATCGTAGCTAGATATCTTTCTGTAAAAAATATTTGAATTAGTTGCATTACTATAATTTATATTTTGAGTTTCAAAAACTATATAATATCCATTATAAGATAAAGAATAATCTAATACTTTATTTCTATTTGTGTCTATTTGTGGAATAAAAACATAATTTTTCGTTGGAAACCCTGAATATAAAGAATATTGAGAACCTACTGTTATATTTACAGAAAAAGGTTGACTAAGAGATATCATTCCATTTTTCTCGTCAAAAGATTTTATTTGTCTTACTTCTCCTGAAGTATTATCTACTATATAAAACCCTCTATAATAATTAAAAATAGGGTAATAAAAAGGTGTCTGTGCTGAATCTAAATATATTGTTTTTTTATCACTTCCTGGTCTAAAATTTCCAACCGCATTAGGAGATGAATAATTAGAAAGTGTAAATTTATAATATATAGCTCCATCAACGATTGGATCTTGAGATTTGTAGTTTTTATTATAAGAATTTTGAATAAAAGATTCGAAAGGTACTTGAAAAGATGACTGATAAGGATACATTTGACGATTTCTATTTCCGCTATATAACTCTATTATTTTTTCAGTCATATTTTATTTATATTATAATTTAATTGTATAAGATATTTATATAATTACATAATTACATAATTATATAAATGAGCGGAATAAATACTATAAATATCGTTCCATCTATTGAACAGCCAACTTTAATTAATATACCTCTATTTTTACATCAACTAAAAAGTATAGAAGATATGTACGACTTAGAAAAAAACAAAGAAGTAGACTTGAATGGAGGAATGTATGTATCAACAAAATTAGGAGTTTTAGGAGACCTTCCTGGTTATGGAAAGACTTTATCAATGCTTGGACTTATAAGCATATCAAAAGATGACTTCTTAGAAGAAGAATATGTTATAGAAAAGAATCGTTATCATGATTATGTATCATTTAAAAAAGTAGAAATAATTCCACAACTAAAGTGTTCATTAATATTGTCTAACTTGTCACTTATATCACAATGGATTATTGAACTAAATAGAACATCTTTAAGTTATATTGCAATATATAAATTATCTGATATTGAAAATATAGAATTTTCAAAATATGATGTTGTTCTTGTTTCTAGTAATATTTTTAATATATTTGCACAAGTTTACAAACGAAAAAGCTGGAAACGTTTTATTATTGACGAGCCTGCAAGTTTAAAACTTAGTATGGAAGAGGTTTATGCCAATTTTTATTGGTTAATTACAGGAACTCCTAATGAGTTATACTTGAAAAGGTTAAGTGGATTTTTGAAAGATCTTATTCCAGAAGATATTGACACTTTTAGTTGTATTTTAGTAAAAAATGACGATGATATCGTAAAAAATAGTTACAAAATGCCTCATACTAGAAATATTCATTATAAGTATAAAGACAATATATCTTCATTATTTGAAGGTCTTGTTCCTGATAATGTAATCGAGATGATTCAATCTAATAATATTTCGGGAGTTTTTGATGCATTTGGTGTTGATGATAAAGATAACTTTTATATTTCTATTTATGGTGCATTCAAAAATAAAAAATATAAAAGATTAGAAGAATTAAATTTAGATAAAAATAAAAATTTTGAAAAAATACAAGTTTTAGAAAATCATCTAAAAACTCTAGACGATCGAATTACAAAATCTATAATCACAAATAATTGCATGTCATGTTCATCTACTGTAAAATCTCCTCATGTAGTTTCTTGTTGTCAACGTATTTTTTGTGGAGAATGTATGCCATCTTTTTGTGTTTTTTGCAAGTCAAAAGAGTATTCTAATATTAAACTGGATATTAAAAATAAAGAATACAACGAGTCAAATGAATATAAAGAAGAAAATAATAAACCTCAATTAAAAATGGATATTATTATGGATATTATTGGAGATTGTATCAATAAAAAAATTTTAATTTTTAGTAATTATAATGAAACTTTTTCAATCATAAAAAGATTTTTAGATGATAAAAAGTTAACTTATTTAGAACTAAAAGGAACTAAAGAAAAAAGAGACAATACTTTAGATTCTTACAAAAGCGGAAATGTTAACATATTACTTCTTAATACAATACACTCGGGAGCAGGTCTAGATTTACAAGAAACATCTGATATCATACTTTGTCATAAATTACATGAATATCAAAAAATTCAAGTTATGGGAAGAGCGAATCGTATTGGAAGAAAAATCGAATTAAATGTTCATTATTTAGACTAGAGGAATAAGGAATAAGAATAATTATAATATAATAATATTATACTATAATATATAATAATTATGAATCATATGAGTCAACAAAAATTTTCATGTGCAAATGGATGTTGTTACTATAAAATTATTCCTTATAATAGTAACAACTATTTATCAAAAATAAATATTAATGTTCTTAATAACAAAATTAAAAAGTCGGGATGTTTTATACACAGTCCTGATAAAGACAAAGTTTTACTCGTCCAATCTAGAGGTCAAATGTGGGGATGTCCTAAAGGAAGTGTAAAAGAAAATGAAGAAACAATTGATTGCGCAATAAGAGAAGTAAAAGAAGAAACAGGAATTGATTTGAAAAGATCTGACTTGTTATACTCTATTATTTTAGACGAAAAAGTAGAATATTTTCCATTAGAAATGAAAGAATGTATGGTTGATATTCAACTTAATGATGACTCTGATGCAAATGATGCAAATGGAATTGGTTGGTTCAATGTAGAATGTCTTGACGATTTAGTAAAAGATGGATTAATTAATATTAATCAACACTGTAGATTATTAATTAAAAAAATAATTAAAAAAACAATTTCATTCAATAAAAAATAAAACTTACTTTTTCTTTCTTAGAAAAAATGAAATGGCAAATATTAAAATTAAAGATGCTCCAATTAAAACAAGAGTCTCTTTATTCATTCCTAATACTTTATTTTCAAAATTTTCTACAATTGGTTCTGATGTAGGTAAAGAAGAAGCAATCGCATCTAACTCTGGTGTTTGTGATGGGCTAGATGGAGTAGGCTCAGAAAGTGATTCTGAAGGCATAGACGTAGGCAATGAAACATCTGGAGTAGGAGTTGACGGAGATGGTTGCGAATTGTCACAAGGTTTTACAAGATAATTAATAATATCATCTATAACTCCTTCTTGTATTTCAATAGATCCATTTTTAGATGGGTATCCTCTCCATATTGTATCTAGAGTAATAACGTACAACCCTGTTGAATCGAAAAAATTGTCTCTTTTATTAGGAACGTCACTTGATTTATCTATAATAGCAAACATGCTTCTGTCATCATAACACGAGTTTGTATCAGATACTTTTACAATAGCTCTATAAAAAGGTGCTCTATTAAATAATTCTAATAATTGTAAAGTTGGTTTAATATATATGGAAGCTTTTAGGTTACTTGTTCTATCATTTAATGGGTTCCATCCTAATATATCAAGTTTCATTTATATTTATATTTTATAAAATAATAAAATATAAATAATAATTTTTTTGATTTAAAAACACGCTTATTTTAAAAATGAGTGAAATCGGTTCTATCATTTTAGAATTAAAAGAACTAAATAACGAAATAAAAATAAGAAATGAAGAATTAAAAAAATTACGCCAAAGAAAGAAAGAAATCGAAGAAAATCTATGCAAATTTTTTGAAGAGAAAAAACAACCAGGCATAAAATATAAAGGTTTAGCTGTAGTAGCCGAAGATAAAACAGCAAGAGCTAAAAAGAAAAAAGCAGAAAAAACACAAGATTGTATTAATGTTCTAAAACATTATAATATACATAACGCAGAAAAAATATACAATGAACTATTAGAAACTATGAAAGGAGACGAAATATCAAAGAAAACTGTAAAAATCATATCTAATAATTTTAACACTTTTAATAAAAAATAGACTTTAATATTTATCATTTTTCTTATAATAAAATGATAAAACTCTTGATTTTAGTATTAATCATATTTATCATACTATCATTTTCTATCTATTTATTATTTAGATCAAATGAAGATTGGAATGGATATGATAAAAGTAATGCATTAAAGTCGAATGCAAATCAATGGAATTTTGTAGACAAAGTAGTATGCATAACTTTTAATTCAGATAAAGCATACCAAGACTCTTTAAATGAAAAATTAAAAAGAATTAAAAATCCTAAAGATATAATTATATTCAAAGGTTATAACGATTTTGGATTGTTAGGATATGTTAGAAGCCACGCATTTATATTAAAAAACGCAATAAAAAATAAATGGAAAAATGTGTTAATTATAGACGATAATGCTGTTTGGAACAATTATGATGAAGGTTATAAAGTTCTAGAAAACATAATAAAAAATAATCCTAATTACGACGTTATTACATTAGGAAACACTAACGCTAATTTTGATCCTCAGACATTTAAATTAAAAAGCGGAGAATCAATATCTGGTTATTTAGTAAATGGAAATTATCTAAAAAAATTATACAATGTCTTTAACGAATCAGAAGATGCTCTTCGCAATCAATCTTCAAGCATAAACAGAATTAAAGATATAAAATTAAGAAATGAATCGAAACAAAAATTAGAAAATACTTACAGACCTGATATGTTATGGAAAAAATTACAAGAAAATGACAACTGGTATATTGTAAATCCAGCTCTTATGATTAAAGAGTAATTAAATTATTATAAAGTGTTTCTAACATTTTAGACTTACAATTCTTTTCAAAAGACTTTTTATATTCAATTAAATATTGTTCAACCCAATATCTAATATCTTTATATTCTTTATATAAATTTTTTACTTTATCTATTTGCCACGGTTTCCCTTCCATTCCATATAAATCCAAAACAATATAATCAGGTTCTTCTGGCGGATATACCCATCTTCCTAAATATTTCAAATCAATATGACGCCATTTCCCTTCAAAATATCTAGATATTAAATCTGTATCTGATTTATAAGTTCTAGGTTTTGCTCTTAATATCAGACTTTTTAATTTTTCAAAATCTTCTATGTTAGGTTTTAACAAACAAATTGAAGTCTCTACACCTAAATAAGCGCATCCTCCGTTATAACCATATTTTTTTCTTATATCATCACATGTTATATTATAAAAAGACTTAGGTATTAAAGATCCATGAGTCAGATATCTACCATAAACTCTATTATATAAAGCTTTTATATTAGATTTAAAACCGCTTAGATTTCCTAAAAATATTCCTGCTGGAGCTGGAATGTCAAATAAAGAGAAAAATTCAGATTTTAATACAATCATATCAGCATCTATAAGTATAATTTTTTCGTATTCAATTAAATTAAAACAATTTAATTTAGTAAATGTTTTTGAATAAATTTTTTGCATTTCTATATTTTTATGTTTAATATTTTGATATGGTATTTCTATATATGGAATCTCTATTATTTTATCGTAATATTTTAATATATCATGTCTGGAATCAGAAGATATATCAGGAGTTACTAAACATACTAAATCGATATCTTTTAACTCTCCTTTATCTATATTTCTTATCGATTTGCCAACCATTAAAATTCCTGGCAAATAACTATCTCCCATCATCAGAAGAGAAACAATTGCATATTTGTTTTTTGACAATTCTGATTTAGTCTGTGGTGACTTATTTAAAGACTTTCTTGACGCCTTATACTTTCTTGATGGTCTTGACACCCTAGACTTTCTTGACACCCTAGACTTTCTTGACACCCTAGACTTTCTTGACACCCTAGACTTTCTTGACACCCTAGACTTTCTTGACGCCCTAGACTTTCTTGACGCCCTAGACTTTCTTGACGTACTTGACTTTCTTGACGCCCTAGACTTTCTTGACGTACTTGACTTTCTTGATATGCTTGACGCCTTAGACTTTCTTGATATGCTTGACACCCTAGACTTTCTTGACGCCCTAGACTTTCTTGACGTACTTGACTTTCTTGACGCCCTAGACTTTCTTGACACCCTAGACTTTCTTGACACCCTAGACTTTCTTGACACCCTAGACTTTCTTGACGCCCTAGACTTTCTTGACGCCCTATACTTTCTTGACACCCTAGACTTTCTTGATATGCTTGATGCCTTAGACTTTCTTGATATGCTTGACACCCTAGACTTTCTTGACACCCTAGACTTTCTTGACACCCTAGACTTTCTTGACGCCCTAGACTTTCTTGACACCCTAGACTTTCTTGACGCCCTAGACTTTCTTGACGCCCTATACTTTCTTGACGTACTTGACATCCTTGACGCCCTAGACTTTCTTGACGCCCTAGACTTTCTTGACGTACTTGACTTTCTTGATATGCTTGATGCCTTAGACTTTCTTGATATGCTTGACACCCTAGACTTTCTTGATACACTTTGTTTTCTCGAGACCCTAGATTTATTCATTATATTTATAATAAAATGAATAAAATATTTACAATATTATAATAATCTACCAAGCCCCTAAAGGCAATTCTTCTGAACTATAAATGTATAGTCCAGTTCCTCCGAAGCCTATGTGAGTTTTCCAGCCTAATTTATTTAATTCTAAAACGATTTGATTAATCATATTATTTGTTTTAGTTATATCTTTTACATATATTCTATTAAAATTATCGATATCAAAAAAATCATTTTCATTCTTATTATTTAATATAAAAAAATGTATTTTTTTTCTCAATTTACATAGATTCTCATTGTATAATACATTTTCAAAATTTTCTTTATTTAAAACATTTATTTCTTCGCTAAAATTATCCATTTTATGTTTATATATTTTATAATTTTTAAATATAAAATATCTTTTTTACCGTCTATGTTTTCTCGGAGGAGAAGGTGAAGGATAATCATCGCTAGATTCGCTATATTCTGTGGAACTTTCATCTACATCTATATGATATTTTCCTAGATTTTTATAATATTTTATTTTATCTTCATAATATTTAGTGTTATATAATGGAGATTTTACATTTCTTGAAAATAATTTAGTACGAGAAGAAGGGGAATTCTTATTCTTGTTCTTATTAACAACCTTAGAATTAGATCTATAATTGTATTCTTCGTTATCTGAATCTTCAGAATTTTCGTATTTTTTCTTAGAATTTATAGTTTGAGAATATTCTTTTTTCGAACTAGAAATCTTAGAATTATTTTTTTTATTTTCAAATATATTTTGTTTAGAATTTTTAGAATGATTAGAATAAGATGAAGTAGATGATTTGGATGAATCGAAAACTTTATCATTATCTTCCTCTTCTTCCTCTTCTTCTTCTGACTGGTCATTATCATATTCATCTTCCTCTTCTTCTGAATGGTCATTATCCTCTTCATCCTCTTCATCTTCTGACTGTTCTGACTGAGATGATTCTACAATTTGTTTTAATTGTTGTTTAGGAGGTTCGATCTGTTTTAATTTAGAAGTGGATACTTTTGAGACGTTCGAAGCTTTTGAGACGTTCGAAGCTTTTGAGACGTTCGAAGCTTTTGAGACGTTCGAAGCTTTTGAGACGTTCGAAGCTTTTGAGACGTTCGAAGTTTTTGAGACGTTCGAAGTTATAGACGTTTCTTTTTCAACTTTAGAAGTCTTAGACTTTTCTGACAATTTAGAATTTTCAGAGGATTCTGACGGTTCTTTTTGTACACGTTGAGTTTTAGGAGGAATTGCGTCATTTACCAATATCTTTTGTGTTGCCAAATTTCCTCCTAATTTTTTAACAAACTCGTCTAATTTTTCTTCATGTTCTCTATTCAATGTCCAATTATTTTTTATGCCAGCTCTACGACATCCTAGTAATTTTAAAGCAGTTTCGTATTTTTCTTCATCAGCCACAATATCAATGCACTTTTTTTTATTTCTCACGAATACTTTGTATTTGATATCCATTTTAAAATAATAATTGCTCTTTAAATTATATAAATTTGTCTTTTACATAATTTACATCATAACATGTCTTATGGAATAATCCTTGATAATAATCGTCGCTTAAGTTAACACCCTCTTCTACTGCTAACATTGGATATATCAACGCTCTATTTCCATTTTTTGTCATTACCCAATCACTGCTAAAATGATTTTCAGTTCCTATATTTTTGTATGCATATTCGATCGTAAAAGTATCCAATAAAAATTTTGCATAAGATCTTGATATCATATACATCTGTGTTCCCCATAAATCATTTGGATAAGTATAATATGTATAATTATTAAAATGGTCAATTTGTTTAAAATAAGGATTGTAATTGTATATTTTAAAAGGTATTAAATATCCAAGCATAAGAACATCTAAGTTTAATTCGTAAAATTTTGGAATAATATCTTGAAGTTCTTCGTTAAAATCTTTAGAAATAGTTATATCATCCTCACATATAATACATATATCAGATTCATTATTATTATAAAAATCTCTTACTGAATCCAAGTGTTGTAACATAATAGACCATGTTCTTTTTTCTATTTTATCATAATTTTCTCTATCAGAAAGACTTAAAATTCTTTTATCATCTTTATAAACTTCTGGCGTAAATATTACTTTTTTAAAATCTAATTTATTAAATCTATTCGTCATTCTTTGTTTTCTTTCTGGATTATTAAAAGATATTACATAAATAGGAATATTTTGTATATTTTTAATCATTTTATCCCGTGTTATAATTCTTTTATAAAAATGATTGTTTAAATATAAAATAATTAAATTAAAATCTAAATATGTCGCTAAATATCTCTTTAAACAATTTTAGATGCTGGGAAGATAAAAATTTGGAAATTCCTAGTTCTGGAATATGTCTTATTAACGGAAGAAGTGGCCGTGGAAAAAGTACTATTTTAAACTCTATATTATACGCAATTACAGGAAAGTTAAAGAATATTTCGACTTTTAATAAAAAATCAACAAAAGTTATCTTATCAATTGATGATATTAAAATTACAAGAACAAGAGGTCCAAATAAATTAAAAGTAGAGAGAAATGGAAAGACATACGATGAAGATAATGCTCAGACAATTATAGACTCTATTTTTGGGTCGGAATTTGGAAATACTAGTTATATTGATCAAGATAATGTTTTTTCTTTTGTATCTCTTTCTCCGACAGAAAAAATAGAATTTCTTGAAAAACTTCTTTTATCCACTTACAATATTGATAAAATAAAAGATAATTTAAGAGAAAAAATTTCTAGTACAAAAAATGAATATATAAGTTATGAGTCAAAAATTAATACTCTAAAAGAAATTTTAGAAAAAATGGTTATTTTTCCTTATCAAGATGTTTTTATTGATAAAATCAAATTAAATAATGAAAATATATCAAAAATTAAAGAAAAAATAACAAATAATCTAGAAATATCTGAAAAAAATTCAAAAATAATTAAAAATAAATTAAAAAAACTAGAAGATGAAAAAGAAAGTGTTAAAAATGTAATAGATAAAAGAAATAAATTATTGTATTTTATTGATAAATTAAAAGAAGAATATGTAGATTTAAATGAATACTATCTAGACAAAAATAAAAAAGAATTGTTAAAAGAAGAACTCTATTTAAATAAAACAAAAAGAGATTTATATATTTCTAACAAAAAATACATTGAATTAACTAATAAAAGAAAAGAATTAAATACAAAATATAAAGAAATAAAAATTAAAAATTCTCTAGAAAAAGAAAAATTAATAGAACAAATATCACTAATAGATAAACCCAATAAAAAGAGAATTTCTGAACTAGAAAAAAGTCTTGATATGATTAATAGACTCATTGAAATTGATGATAAAATAGTTGGAATGAACTATGACGAAGAAAAAACTGATAAAGAAATATATGATCTAACAAAAATAATTGATTCAGATAAAGAAAAACTTATTTTATCTCAAAAATTACTTTTAGAAATTGATAAATGTTATACTTGCCCTTCTTGTAAAAAAGTTTTAAAAATAAACGATAATAAATTGATTGAATATGAAAATTCGTATTTTGACAAAAATAATCTAAAAAAAGATATCCAAACTTTAAAAAATGAAATATCTATAAATGAAAAAAAATTAAGCGAAGTAAATAAAAAACAAAACGACTATAACCAAAAAAATAAAGAGTATAACGATTTATTTGATAAACTTACAGGAGAATTTGATAATGATAAAGAATTAATAGAAAAAGAAATCGAAAGACTTAATTTAAATTCTAAATCCTACGAAGATCTATCACGAAAAATACAACTGATAGAAAACGATAACTTAGAAAAACAACTAAAAAATGATTTAGAAAATATAGAAAGACTTGTTAAAAATTATAAGGATATTGAGGATCATATTGAAAATTTAGAAGAAAAAGATTATTTAAATTATCTTCATAATATCACAATTTTAACTGAAAAAATATCTTCAATCGAATCTTACATAACTAAAATGGATTTGTATTACAAAGATCTTGAAAAATTGGAATCATTGGAAATGAAAGAAATAAAAGATAAAGACAGAGATTTTGATTTATTAATTAAAACTGAAAAAGAAAAACTAGAAACATATGAAAAGAAAATAGAAACATATAGAGAATACATCAACAACATAAATGAATGGCATAAAACCTACGAAAATAACAAAAAATACAAAGATTTAGAAAAAGATATAAACGAATATGAACTTGTTAAAAACGAATTAAACGATAAGACAAGATGTTTATGTAAACTACGAGAATATGTAAAAATATCTGAGAAAAAATGTATTTCAGATTTTATAGAATCCTTAAATGATCATGCATCTATTTATATAGAACAATTTTTCCCAGACGAAGACATCAAAGTAGAACTAAAAACTACACAAGAAACAAAATCTACTGGAAAAGAAAAAGTATGCTTAAATTTTGAAGTAAATTATAGACAACTAATAGGTGATTTATCATATCTCTCAGGCGGAGAAAGAGATCGTGTAAATCTAGCATTTACTTTAGCTTTCTCTGAAATTATTAATAATAGAATTTTACTATTAGACGAGTGTATTTCATCTCTAGACAGCGAAACAACAAACATTGTTCTAGAAAATATTAAAGAAAAATATAAAGGAAAACTTGTTATTTTGGTGTCTCATCAAGCAAATCTTGGATTTTTTGATAAAGTTATTGATATTTAGGATATATAAATTATAAATTAAATTATAATTTATTTTTTAACAGAACTTCTTCTAGATGACATAGATATCGTTTTTCTTACGGATTCTATAGTAGATGAACAAAAAGTTATGTTTAAAGATTCATTTTCAATTTCCTTTTCATCATCTTTTCCATATCTATATTTATAATCGTCACAATCGTAAGTTGATAAGTCTATGAATCCTGACATAATACTATCTGCGCCATATTCGTATATAGATTTATTTATAGATGTTTCTCCTTGTTTTACAAGATCTAAAAGAGTAAATGTCGCTTTTTCTTCATCTTCGTAAATAGAAGAAAATATTTCTACCATTTTATCGATGCTTTTACATATTCTAAAAATAGTAAAATCTATTCCTTTCAAATATAATTCTTTCATCTGTTCAATTGGTTCTCGACCATGTGGGTCTCCTTTTGGATATCTATCATCAACAATAGACGAATGGTATTTATTTCCATGAGCAGGAGCATCGCATACCCATAATATAAGTTTACACGTATCTTCGCTCCATTCTAATTCTAAAACTTTTTCTAAAGCTCCTGCTACATCTTCTGCTTTATCATGACCTCCTGAAGCTTTTGTATTTTTTAAAGTATTTTGGACTTTGGTAATATCTTCTGTAAAAGGCACTATAACAAAAGGGTCATCTGTTCCAAAATCACGATAGCAAACACATGCAAGACGAAATAAAGACTCGGGATTTTCATTTTGAAGAGTCGAAAATGCATCAAGTACAGTTTCACAAGAGGCATCAATCCATTGTTGCATACTGCCAGTAACATCCATTACTATAGCAACTTCAATTTTTTTATTTTTTATGTTTCCTTCACTTTGCATTTTATATTTTATATTTTATATTTTATTGCTTTATACAGTAAAATATATTATTATATTTATAGTTGAGGATAAATTCGTTTTAATTTATGAACAAGATTTCCGTCATACAATTGTTTACCATTCTCGATATCACCAATAATAGACTCTTTTACATTTAATTTTAAAGCTAAATCTTTACGTGTCATATTTGAAGATGTTCTGAATCCTGCTAACTTCTTTCCAAATTCTTTAGTAAAACTCTTTGGAACTTCAACTAATCCATCATTTTCTTTATTAACATTACCATTTTTAGGTAGATTGTTAATTTGAGGCTTAGGCTTGTTTTTATACAAAACAACTGGTTTAAAATCTTGGTGATCCATATTTAAGATTTAATCTATATTTACTAATCTAATATTTAAATATAAAATTCATTTATAAAATAATAAAATAATAAATATGAATTTATTTACTATTGATTTAATAGCAATAAATAACGATTCTACAATATTAAGAGGGACTAGAAATGATAGAACTAGATACACAATATTTGTCAATAGATTTAATAATCAAAATAATAATCATCTAAATAACATAAACACATTTAGTTTTTACAATCCATCAAATAGAACATTTTATAACGCAGAACTTATCGAAAATAATTTATTCGATAACATGAATAATCGAATAATTCATAACTATGTATGGACACACTTGTATAATATAAATGATAGAAATTTTAATCATGATCTATACGGGATTCCAAGAGAATTATTCTTATATATAAAAGGATTAATTATAAGTTAATTTTCCGAAGAAGTTTTTCTTCTCGCTAAAAAAATATGCTTGAAATTCGTCTATAAGTATTTTTTCATCTTTAGGATATTTCATTTTTTCTAACATATCTAGAACTTTCTTTTTAGATTCTTTAGTAAGAGAATCCCAAATATTTTTTACTTTATTTTTATAATCTACATCTATATAATACTTTGCATGAAGTTCTTCATGTAATTTAGTCAGAACGTCTCCTTTCTTATATACTATTACATATAAAATATTAGGATATTTTTGAATTAATTTATTAGAATTAGAATTTTTAGAATTCTTGGAAATTGGAAAATTAAACCCAATTCTGTTATTTATTTTTCCTTCATATTCGTCTGCCAAAGAAATGATATATTTTGGTATATTTTCAACTTTTTTGTAAATAACATGAAGAATCTTGTCTTTTTCTTGATATTCGACCATAATTAAATATAATCATAATTCATAACGATATAATAATACAATAATAATCATTTTTATACGATTATTATTTATTTTAATATTTTATCTTATTATCTTATTATCTTAATCGTCTCCATTAACTTCTTCCTCTTCTTCTACTTCTTCTTCA
>Ga0194129_10005888_pt1 | contig 15355 bp, 13 predicted proteins | sample TA2KigCa35mmetaG_FD_150862 | JGI IMG/M metagenome (GOLD analysis project Ga0194129, IMG submission 150862) | Freshwater microbial communities from Lake Tanganyika, Tanzania - TA2015038 Kigoma Deep Cast 35m | ecosystem: Environmental > Aquatic > Freshwater > Lake | place: Tanzania: Lake... | reverse complement strand
GAATTTTTATCCAACAATCCATCAGAAAACTTTGAACAAGACGGTATTTTTGTATCACAAAAAGCATTTCATGATCTTGTTGCACCCTTTGTTGAAAAAACCATCAACCTATGCAAAAAAGCATTAGGGGATGCAAACATTTCTGACCTTTCAACCATTCAATCTATTATCTTGGTTGGTGGCTCAACAAGACTTCCTTTCGTTCGACAGGTTCTTAAAAATTTTTTTAAAAAAGATCTTTTATGCTCTATTAATCCAGATGAGGTTGTAGCAGAGGGAGCAGCCCTCCAAGCAGAGGCTTTAGTAAAAGGATCTTCCCATTTAATTTTAGATGTAACACCTCTTTCTTTAGGAATTGAAATGTTAGGGGGCCTTGTTGAAAAAATTATTCCACGCAATACGGCAATTCCTTGTTCTGTTGCCCAAGAATTCACAACAAGCCAAGACAACCAAACAGCCTTAATTATTCAAGTATTACAAGGGGAAAGAGAGCAAAGCAAAGACTGTCTTGCTTTGGGACAATTTGAATTAAAAGGTCTGCCACCACGTCCTGCGGGTATGATGCGTGTTCAAATTACCTTTTCTTTAGATGCTGATGGTATTTTAACCGTAGAAGCACGGGAAAAAAGCCAAGAAATTTATCAGATGATCGAGATTAATCCTTTTAATGACCTTAACGAACAAAAGACGATGGAAATTTTAAAAGAAAGTTTTTCTCATGCGGCAGAAGATGTAAAAGAACGCTTATTAAAATCTGCCCAACTTGAAGCCCAACAAATTTTGTATCTTGTAGATAGAGCCCTTCAGACAGATAAGAATCTTTTGTCTGAATCTGAGCTAAAGAAAATTTTAGAGATTTATGATTCTTTAGAAACAATCTCTCGTTCTCAAAACAGAGAAGCGATTCTATCAGGAATCGTCCAACTTAAGAAAGAAACGCAAGAATTTGCCGAACGACGTATTTCTTCCTCAATTCAAAAAGCTTTAGTTGAGAAAAATATTTCTAAAATTTAGTCTTATCTATAAAGCCGTAGTTCTACGAGACCCTAATATTTTTTCGTATTCGTGAAAATCTTTTAAGGGCTTTCTTGCAACGCCTGTTTCCATCGCAGCTTTTGCAACAACAGAAGAAATAACTGTCATAAGTCTTGGGTCAAAGGGCGTTGGAATAATATATTCAGGACCATAAGAGTGATTTTTCCCGTCATACGCGAGGCGAACATCTTCATGAATTTCCGCCCGAGCTAAATGAGCCAATGCCTCTGCAGCGGCAATTTTCATAGCATCGTTAATTTCTGTAGCCCTCACATCAAGAGCGCCTCGAAAAATATAGGGAAAACAAAGCGCATTATTTATCTGATTAGGATAGTCAGATCGCCCTGTTGCAATAATCGCATCTTGACGCACCTCAAGCACATGTTCTGGTGTTATTTCGGGATCAGGATTGGCCATAGCAAAAACAACAGGTTTTGAAGCCATCGATTGGATCATTTCTTTTGTAAAAGCCCCCTTAGAAGAAAGCCCTATAATAACATCCACGCCCTTTACAGCTTCTTGAAGTGTACGATTTAAAGTTTCAGTAGCATGGGATTCTTTCCAAAGATTAAGGTCTTCGCGTCCTTTATAAATAACACCCGTTCTATCAACCATCGTAAGGTTCGTCTGAGGGACCCCAATTGCTCTAATAAGATTCGCACAAGCAATCGCCGCAGCTCCAGCACCATTTATAACAATTTTTACCTCTTGAATCTTACGTTCTGTCAGATGCAAAGCATTAATAAGCCCAGCGACAACACAAATGGCTGTTCCGTGCTGATCATCATGAAAAACAGGAATCTTTAGCTTTTGCTTTAGTTTTTCTTCAATTAAAAAACACTCAGGGGCCTTAATATCCTCTAAATTAATCCCTCCAAACGTTGGAGAAATAGCTTCAACGGTATCAACAAAACGATCAACATTTTCCGTATCCACCTCAATATCAATACCGTCAATATCTGCAAATCGTTTAAATAAAACTGCCTTTCCTTCCATCACTGGTTTTGACGCAAGGCTTCCAAGGTTACCAAGTCCTAAAACAGCGGTTCCGTTTGAGATCACGGCAACTAAATTGCCTTTGGCCGTATAATCGTAGGCCATTTCAGGATTATCTTGAATACGCAAACAAGGAACAGCAACGCCCGGTGAGTACGCAAGAGATAAATCGCGCTGTGTCGCAAGAGGTTTTGTTGGGCTAATTTGCAATTTGCCAGGCTTCCCTGAGGCATGGAATTCTAAAGCGTGATGATCTTCAATCTTAATGCGCATTCAATTTTATCCTTTAACTTTCTTTGTAGGCGTACTATAACGTAAATAAATTCTTTATGGCTAGAATGAATTTATGATACGTTAGTAGTCAAATAAGTATAGAGTTTTTATGGATATTATCGATTTATTTTTTATTGTCCTAACAGGAATTATTGCCTATCGCCTTTATACAGCGCTGGGACAGCGTGATGAAGGGCAACAACCTCCAAGGCCTTCTAAAAATTTTTCTGAGGAGTGGCGGAAAAGATCCGCGCCATCGACTCAGGAAGAAAAAAAAGAATCTCCGCTTATCACGACACTAAAGCAGATTCAACATGCAGATAAAACATTTACCCAAGAGCGATTTTTGCAAGGGGCAGAAAAAGCCTTTGAGCTTATCATTATAAGCTTCATCAAGGGTGACAAAGAACGATTAAAATATCTTGTAAGTTCAGCGCTTCTTAAAAAATTCTCAAAAACCATTGATCAGCGCCAGAAAGAAGAAACAACCGCAGAGCTTGCGTTTTTTAGAGTCACAAGAACTGAGATTAAATCCATGGAAATTAAAAACAATATCACCTTAATTGAGGTCAATTTTGGGTCAGAGCAGACACAACTTTTGAAAAACAAAGAAGGAAAAATCTTAGAGGGCGATCCTGATCATATAGATCAAATTGAAGAAATATGGACGTTTGAAAGGCCCCTTTCTTCCAAAGAACCCACCTGGGTTTTAACAGAGACGGCTTCTGCGGCTTAAGGCATGATTCGTTTTTTTGTATTACTTTGTGTTCTCGGCATTTTAACCAGCTGCAAAATGGGCGTTAAAACGCCTGAATCCCTTTGCATTGAACCTGTTAACTTTACTCAAATTTCTGGATGGAATGCGGACGATTTAAGACCTGCCTTTGTGGCATTTAAAAATTCTTGTCAGGCTCTTAAAAAACAGGAGCGTGGCAAGCGTATGGGTCTTTCTATGTCTTTCGGCATTTGGCATGATATTTGTGAGCGAGCCCAAAAAGTTACAACACAAGACGAAAAGGCTGTTCGCCAGTTTTTTGAAGAAAATTTCACACCTTACCGTGCTTATGATCAGGATAAAAATCAAATAGGCCTTTATACGGGATATTATGAAAGTTCACTCAAAGGATCTCTCTGTCCTTCAGAAAAATATGCCTACCCGCTTTATAAAAGACCCCCAGACCTTACAAAACAAGGGAATCAATACGGCAAAAAAGGGGCTTTTTCCTTTGGCCCGCATCATGATCGCCGTTCTATTGATGAAGGAGCGTTAAAAGAAAAAGATTTGGAGTTGATCTGGGTAGATTGCCCAGTTGATGCTTTTTTCCTTCACATTCAAGGATCAGGCCGCGTTCAATTGGAAGATGGTCGATTCATAAAGGTTGGGTACGATGGCGCCAATGGCCATCCCTATACCCCTATAGGACGGATTTTAATCGATCAAGGACATGTTGAAAAAGAAAAGATGTCTATGCAGGCTATTCGAGATTGGATAAAAAAATATCCCGACAAAGGAAGAGACCTTATGAATCAAAATGCGTCTTATGTGTTCTTTAAAATTCTAGATAAGATTGGAGCTATTGGGGCACAAGGCGTTCCAGTTTTAACAGGACGAAGTCTTGCTGTCGACAGACGATATATCCCTTACGGAGTCCCTGTATGGCTTGATGCAAGTCATCCAGATAATGCTATTAATCTCCAGCGTCTTTTAATTGCACAAGATACGGGAGGCGCTATAAAAGGTCCCCTTCGAGGAGATGTTTTCTGGGGATTTGGAGATATGGCCGCTCAAATAGCGGGTCAAATGAAATCAAAAGGAAAGTCTTATTTACTTTTACCAAAGAAAATTCCCTTTGAGGGATGCTATAAAGGATAATTCATGGGAAGGCGTTTTCTAACAGAAGATGAAAAAAAACTGTGGGAAGAAGTCAATAAAACAATAACACCCTTAAAAACAGACAAAAAAATACTTCCCCCCAGTGAGACCAAAGCAAAAAGAGAAAAAGTTTTTCTTTCTGCATCAGGGGCTCCCACCAATCAAATTTTTAACTCTCCAGGTCCATTGACTAGTCCCAAGGAAGACCTTATTGCCCTTGATCGCAAAACAAAAAGAAAAATTCGCAGCTCTGCCCTCAAAATAGAAGGGCGCTTAGATCTACACGGCCTTACGCAAAATCAAGCCTATGATCGCTTAGTAAGATTTATGACAGTCGCTGTCCAAAAAAGATATAAACTTATTTTGGTAATAACGGGAAAAGGCGTTAGCAAAAAAGAAAATTCTTCAACGGATGAACCTTATGGTGTTTTAAGAAAAAACGTTCCTTTTTGGCTTTCGAACAAACAAATTTTTCCTTTTGTTCAGTCCGTTAGCGTCGCCAATATTCAAGATGGCGGAGAGGGGGCACTTTATGTCTTTTTAAAGACATAAATTTTCTTTACAGGGACTTTTTCTTTTTACATAATTAGAAAAAATTAAGGAGAATTTACCAGTGTCCAAAAAAGCTTTGCTCGTTATTTTTGCTCTATTCGTTGTTGGCGGCAGTATTTTTTATTTTAACAAGAAATCAACAAATAGCTGCGCTATTCCTAAAGAAGTTCAGCTCATCAAAAAGATCCCTGTTGCAGAAGCCCGAGAAAAGCTTGATAAAGTCTATGAAGGTATTTCAGGCTTTGGCATTTCAGACAAGGAAGTAAAATTCATTAAAAAAGCTGGCGGTGCTGCGACTTATGGGGAAATTAAATTTGAATCTGCCCAAAAACTATTGGATTATTTAAAACCAACAAAAGATGATGTATTCTATGATTTAGGATCTGGGGTTGGTAAATTCGTTCTCCAAGCCTATCTTACAACCGACGTTAAAAAAAGTGTCGGGATTGAACTCTCAGGAACACGGTATGAATTAGCCGTAAAAGCTTTAAAGGCGACAGCAGAAAATGATCTTTTTGATCCCAATCGTGAAGCAAAGTTTTTAAATGAAAATATTATTACAGCTGACTTTAGCGATGCCACAATCGTCTTCACATGTTCAACCTGTTATTCCGAAGAGCTTATGGAAAAAATCGCTGAAAAGCTTATTAAATTAAAGCCCGGAACAAAAATAGCATCCCTGAAAGAATTTAAGTCAGGACGCTTGAAAAAAATAGAGACTCTCAAGCTTCCTATGACATGGTCAGAGGAATCTTCTGTGTATATTTATATTGTTGAGGAAGAGGCTCAAAAAGCCAAGGCTTGACATTTAATAAAGACGCTTTATATTACGTAACGTAAACTAAGTTTAGTTCTTTAGAAAAATCTCATGGATACATTGTTAGGCAGTACGTACCTTTGGATAAAGGCTTTTCACATAGTAAGCATTATATGCTGGATGGCGGGAATGCTATATCTTCCAAGACTTTTTGTGTACCACTGTGAAGCGCTACCCAACGGGGAACTGTCCGAGAAATTGAAACTTATGGAATATCGCCTAGCAAAGTATATTATGACACCGTCTATGGTGAGCGCTTATATTACCGGCACTCTTTTAATTTTGACCCCTGGCCTAATTTTATGGTCTTTTGGATGGATTCACGTTAAATTAGCACTTGTTTTAGGGCTATCAGCGGTTCATGGATTTCTTTTAAAATATGTTAAGATATTTGCTCAAGACCAAAACAATCGTCCGCAAAAATTCTTTCGTATACTAAATGAAGTGCCAACAGTTTTAATGATCTTAATTGTGATAATGGTTATCGTAAAACCGTTTTAAAAAAGATGTAATATAGGAATTAATAAGTAAAGGATACGTAATGAACTTACAGGAACTTAAAGCAAAACCAGCCCAAGATCTTTTGAAATTAGCCGAAGAGCTTAAAATCGAAAATGCCAGCACATTAAAAAAGCAAGATCTTATTTTTGCTATTTTAAAAAGTTCTGTTGATAACAACGTTGATATTTTTGGCAGTGGTGTGGTTGAAACTCTTCAAGATGGGTATGCTTTTTTACGTTCCCCACAATCAAACTATTTCCCAGGTCCTGATGATATTTACGTTTCCCCAAGTCAGGTTAGAAAATTTGCTCTTCGAACGGGCGATACTGTCGAAGGTCAAATCCGTGCCCCTCGAGACGGGGAAAGATATTTTGCCCTTTTAAAAGTGAACGCTATCAACTTTGAAAGCCCAGAAAAAGTAAAACAACGTATTAACTTTGATAACTTAACGCCTTTATATCCTAACAAGCCCTTAAAAATGGAATATCCAAGCGCTAATAAAAAGGACTTTACAACCCGCGTCATTGATCTTGTTTCACCGCTTGGAAAAGGCCAGCGCGCTTTAATTGTCGCGCCTCCAAGAACAGGGAAAACCGTGATGCTGCAAAACTTAGCGCATGCTATCACCCACAATAACCCTGAAGTTTACATTATTGTTTTACTGATTGATGAACGCCCAGAAGAAGTAACGGATATGGCACGATCTGTAAAAGGAGAAGTTGTCAGCTCTACTTTTGACGAACCTGCAGCGCGTCACATTCAAGTGGCAGAAATGGTTATCGAAAAAGCAAAGCGATTAGTAGAACAAAAGCGTGATGTGGTCATTCTATTAGACTCTATTACACGGCTTGCTCGTGCATACAACACCGTTGTCCCTTCCTCTGGAAAAGTATTAACGGGGGGAGTCGATGCCCACGCCCTTCAAAAACCTAAGAGATTTTTTGGAGCAGCGCGTAATATAGAAGAAGGGGGATCCTTAACCATCCTTGCAACAGCCTTGATCGATACAGGATCACGGATGGACGAAGTCATTTTTGAAGAATTCAAAGGAACTGGAAACTCGGAAATTATTCTGGATCGTCGCCTTGCTGACAAGCGCGTTTACCCTGCAATTGATATTACAAAATCCGGAACACGTAAGGAAGAATTGTTAGTAGATAAAGAAACACTTCAAAAGATGTGGATCCTAAGGCGCGTTATTAACCCTATGGGCCCCGTGGAAGCCATTGAATTTTTGAATGACAAGCTCAGTCAAACAAAAACCAATGACGACTTTTTCCATATGATGAATTCTTAGGAATTCTTCAGGTTTTTAAGGCTCTTGATTCTTCATCCGTTTTCTAGTAAGCTTTCATTAATAAAAAAAATAATGAATGAGGCTTAATAATGAAATCCTTTGAAAAACAACTTTTTGTAGAATTTTTAGCAACCTTTTTGTTCCTTCTTATTGGATGTGGAACAGCCCTTTTTGCAATGACCTATGTGGGGTATATGGGCGTTTCTTTAAGCTTTGGTGTTGCTCTTTTAGCCCTTTATCCTTTGTTTGAAAGGATTTCTGGATGTCACATGAATCCAGCCATCAGCTTAAGTTTCTTTGTATCAAAAAAGATAGATTTTAAGACATTTCTAAGCTATACGTTGGCCCAACTTATTGGAGGCCTTGCAGCAGCAGGGATGCTTTTTGTGCTATTTAAGTCTTTAATCCACTGTGGCACTCTTAATACTTTTGCAACAAATGGATATGGATACCTTTCTCCGCATCACTTTAATGCGTGGGGTTGTGCTTTGGTAGAAATTATGATGACTTTCATCCTTTGCTTAGTCTATTTAGGACGCGCAGCAGATCCTAAAAATATTCAAGTGGGTGTTTTAGGCGCTGTCGTAATCGCTATACATTTCTTTGCGCTTCCCATTACTGGAGCAAGTTTTAACCCAGCACGGAGTTTTGGGGTTGCTATTATTGAAGGGGGCCACGCCTTAAACCAAGTGTGGTTTTTCTTTGTCATGCCAATGATCGGGGGCATTTTAGCTTCTATCGTTCATAAGATTTTGAATAAATAATTTCTTCTTTCCTTCTGTATCTTTAGAAACTCGCTTGATAGGAATCAAGCGAGTTTTTTAGTTCTTTTTAGAACGACGGGGCTTTTTAAAGACAAAAAGATCAGGATCAGAAAAAACTGGATTCTTTTGAATACTAGAAAATTCCATCGTAACCTCATTTCCTTGAGGATCTTTTGTCACCCATCCTGTAAGGGTTTTTGTTCTTGAGTCAATAATCAACGTTATAAAATGACACGTCCTGAGAGTTTTTAATGTCGCCTTTATCCTATCCTCTTTCTCCTCAAAGGAAATAAGAGTCGCATGCTTCGTAAAGTCTAGATGAGCCTCTAAAAGAAGCTGCGCAGGACTGTTTTCCAAAGGCAGATAAGAGGTTTGATGGGTGGAGGGGTCAAAATAGATAAGTCGCTCTCCATTCGACACAATAACCATTTCTGCTGGTACGTCATAAAGAAACTTAATGTATCCGGGTCTTTTTAAGAAAAGCTCACCTTTAAAAATAGTTCCATCTGAGTTTTTTTGCGTAAAATTAGCCCTTAGAGTTTTGATCGCATCTAATTGTTTTTCTACTCTATGAAGATTCGTCGTGATATCTGTTGCCTTTCCTAAAAAAGGCATGCAAATCAGACTGAAAAAGAAAATTAAATTTTTACAAAAATGCATTAGTTTCCCTTTATTAAAACTTCTCGTTTTCCAACATGATTTGCCCCGCTCACTATTCCTTCTTCTTCTAAACGATCCATAATACGAGCAGCACGATTGTAGCCAATTTGAAAATGCCTTTGAATAAAACTCGTTGATGCTTTGCGCTCTTTTAGGATTAGTTGTAAGGCTTGATCATAGAGAAGATCACCACTGCTTCCATTCCCATCGTCTGGCAGAAACCCTCCTTCTTGATCTTCTGTAACAGAAATTTCATATTCCGGATTTCCCTGAGATTTAAGGAATGTTGCAACGCGTTCTACTTCTTCATCCGCAGCAAAGGGACCATGCACGCGCGTAATACGCCCGCCTGGTGCCATAAAAAGCATATCTCCCTGACCTAACAGTTGTTCAGCGCCCATCTCCCCTAAAATTGTACGACTATCAATTTTAGAGGTCACATTAAAGCTAATCCGAGTAGGGAAGTTTGCCTTGATCGTTCCCGTGATCACATCAACAGAAGGTCTTTGGGTCGCCATAATCAAATGAATACCCGCCGCACGAGCCATTTGGGCAAGACGTTGAACAGCCCCTTCAATTTCTTTTCCTGCAACCAACATCAAATCAGCCATCTCGTCAACGATCACCACAATATAGGGAAGTGGTTTTAGTGGTATCTCTTGAGATTCATAGGTAGGTTGTCCTGTTTCAGGATCAAATCCTGTTTGAACAGTTCGTGAAAGAGTTTCACCCTTTGCTTTAGCCTCTAAAACACGTTTATTATAGCCATCAATATTTCTAACACCAATTTTGGACATGACCTGATAGCGCGTCTCCATCTCTCGAACAACCCATTTTAAAGCCATAACAGCTTTATGGGGATCCGTTACAACAGGTGTTAATAGATGGGGAATCCCATCATAAACAGAAAGTTCGAGCATTTTGGGATCGATCATAATAAACCGACATTCCTCTGGTGTTAACCGATAAAGAATAGACAAAATCATTGTATTAATAGAAACAGACTTTCCAGAACCTGTCGTTCCCGCAACAAGCAAGTGTGGCATGCGCGCAAGATCCGCAACTATTGGATCTCCCCCAATACTACACCCTAAAATAAGAGGAAGATGAGCCCCAGAACTTTGATAAGAAGGATCTTCAAGCAGTGCTCTTAAGTAAACCGTTTTACGATTTTCATTTGGCAATTCAATCCCAATCGCGTTATAGCCTGGAATAACAGCAATTCTTGCAGACGTCGCGCTCATGGAACGAGCAATGTCATCAGCAAGACCGATCACGCGAGATGATTTTGTGCCAGGAGAGGGCGTTAATTCATAAAGAGTGACAACAGGACCAGGTCTAATTTTTGTAATTTCTCCAGCAACTCCAAAATCATCTAAGACAGATTTCAACATTTCAGAACTTTCTTTTAGATTCTTTTGATGAATCCCAACAAGGTCAGAATTTTGAGGCACATCTTTTAGAAGATGGAATGGTGGAAAGACATACCCATCTTTATTAGCTTTGGGCTCTACTACAGAATGGGGCTTTGTCACCAATGGTTTTGGGATAGCGATAGGTTTTTCTTTGGGAACAATGATCTCTTTCATGGGCTCATTTAAAATAGGCTCACTGTCCCTGAACAGAGAGGTACGTACCTCTTTTTTCTCCTGTCGGCGGATATAATAATGCTGCAAGGTACGAAACAAAAAAGAACCAACAGACCTTATAAACTCAAGACAGCGCTGACCCAGTTTTTCCCATACATGCAGGGGTATGCCACAAACAAAAAAAAGAATGCCAAACCCTACTACCAAAAAAACCCAACTCCACAAAAGAGGCGGTAAAGAAAGAGGTAAAAGTTCTGCAAGATCAATAAAGTGTGTATACAGCAAAAACCCAAGCGTCCCCCCGGGGCTCACACTAACCCAAAGATCGGTTGGAAAAATAAGAGGAGAAAGCCCCATAGAGCTTAAGATAATTGCTATAGGAAATAGAAAAAGGCGTATCCTTGGCAAAGGTAAATTTTTCCTGATTACAAAAGAAATCCCCCAACACAAAAGGATAAAAGCTATCCCGTATCCTAAAAATCCAACCGTTTGAAAAAGTCCGTCTGCAAGATAAGCCCCTACTGATCCTGCTATATTTTTAGGAATACTTGTACTAATCGTGTTCCAAGAAGGATCCTCCTGATGATAGGTTAAAAGGGCACCAAAAATAAAAGCACCAAGCGAAAAAAGCAAAACACCAAAAAATTCTAGGACCCGTTTTTTTAGAAAAACTTGGATACTGAATGGTAACAGTTGTTTTTTTGGATGATGAAATTGCATGTATTTTTATCTTTAACACTAGACTTTACTATAGAGGAAATGTTTTAAAAAATAAATCGATAAAGCTCCCTCCTTTTTCACAAAAAAAAAGGAGGGTTTAATCTCTATTTAACCGCTACAGTATGAACCGTTTCAGAGGCAGAAGGTTGTCTTGGGATAATAATTGTTAAAACACCTTCTTTAACTTCTGCAGAAATTTTTTTAATTTCTGCATTTTTTGGAAGTGTGAGCGCTTTATAAAAAGAACGACTGGAATTATAATGCGATTCCCCTTCCTGATCTTTTTTGTCGCACTTTTTGTTCTTTTGACCCCTGATCACAAGAACGTTATCTTGCTCAACCACAACCACAACGTCTTTGCTTGAAAGTCCTGGAATATCAAAAGTAAGGGTAATTTTATTCTCACTAACTTTTGTCGAAGACCCCATAGCCACAGGGGGATTGTCCATAGTCTTTTCAAAGTCATTCCAAAAAGAATCATCAAAAATGCTATAAGGCTTTCTTCCCCAGGGGTCCCAAAAACCAAAAGCCTGAAGTGAGGGTGTTTGCGCAGCCAAAAGGCTGAAAACCATAAGAAAAGTTGATTTTTTCATTACTTGTTTCTCCTTTTTAATAAAATAAACTTATAAAATTCTATAAAATTTATTCCAAAATTCAACATTTATCTTTAAACTCCCTTCTTATGACCGTACACAAAGAACAATCAATTATTTCTATCAAAGGAGCAAGAGAGCATAACCTTAAAAACGTTTCTGTTGATCTTCCTCGCAATCAGTTTGTTGTGATTACAGGACTTAGCGGATCAGGAAAATCATCTCTGGCCTTTGATACAGTTTATGCAGAAGGTCAACGACGGTATGTGGAAAGTTTATCAGCTTATGCACGCCAATTCCTGCAGTTGATGCAAAAACCTGATGTGGATTCAATCGAGGGATTGTCACCCGCAATTTCGATTGAACAAAAAACAACCTCTAAAAATCCTCGCTCTACTGTTGGAACGATTACAGAAATCTATGACTACTTGCGCCTTTTGTTTGCGCGCATAGGGATTCCCTATTCTCCAACCACAGGCCTTCCGATCAAAAGCCAAACCGTCTCTGAGATGGTGGATCGCGTAATACAAATAGAGAATGACACAAGACTTTATCTTTCCTCGCCCTTTGTGCGCGGACGAAAAGGGGAATACAAACAAGAGATTAAAGAACTTCGTAAAAAAGGATTTCAACGATTAAAGGTCGATGGAAAATTTTATGAAATAGATGAAGTACCTCCCCTTGATAAAAATATAAAACATACCATTCATGTTGTAGTTGACCGATTAGTTGTAAAACCAGGAATAGAAGATCGTCTTGCTGGATCTTTTGAAACTGCCCTTAAACTAAGTGACGGCTTAGCTATTGTAGAAAACGTTCAGACACAAGAAGAACTTTTGTTTTCGGAAAAATTTGCCTGCCCAGAATCAGGATTCACCCTAGAAGAAATTGAACCTCGTCTTTTTTCGTTCAACAGTCCCTTTGGAGCATGCCCCGAATGCGATGGATTAGGGGTGCGGATGATCTTTGATGAATCTCTTGTTGTTCCAGATCCCAGCTTAACTATCCGAGAAGGGGCCATTGAACCTTGGTCAGGACCGTTTTCTGAATACTATTTTCAGGCTTTAAAAGCTGTTACGGATTTTTATGGCACTTCAACAGATATTCCTTTTAATAAAATTCCTGAAAAGATTCGCTATATTTTAATGCATGGATCTGGAAAACAGGTCATTAACACAACCTACAAGGATAGCAAACGAGAGATGCGATCTGCCAAACCCTTTGAGGGGGTTTTAAATAACCTAGAACGTCGCTTTAAAGAAACAGAAAGCGAAAAGGTCCGTGAAGACTTATCCAAGTACCAAAGTACTCTTGCCTGCGAATCTTGCGAAGGTCACCGCTTAAAGAAAGAAGCTTTGTGCGTTAAAATCCAAGGTGTTCATATTGGTACTGTAACTGATTACTCAATTGATCATGCATTAGCCTGGTCCCAATCGTTAGAAGAAACTTTAACAGAAAAAGAAAAAACTATTGCATCTAGAATCTTAAAAGAAATTCTAGAGCGTCTCCATTTTCTCAAAAGCGTGGGCCTTGGATATTTAACCCTGTCTCGCACCTCAGGGACTTTGTCAGGGGGTGAAAGTCAGCGCATCAGGTTAGCCTCGCAAATTGGTTCCGGGTTAACGGGAGTTCTTTACGTTTTAGATGAACCATCCATTGGCCTTCATCAGCGAGACAATGACCGATTACTCGAAACACTCAAACGCCTGAGAGATCTTGGAAATACTGTTTTGGTCGTTGAACACGATGAAGATGCCATTCGTCAAGCAGATTATGTCATTGATATGGGACCCGGTGCCGGAGTTCATGGAGGAACCATTGTCGCGGAAGGAACACCCAAAGAAATCGAAAATAATCCTCAAAGCATTACTGGACGATATTTAAAGGGGTTGGATCACATTCCTGTTCCTAAGAAAAGGCGGGAAGGTCATAAGGGAAAAGCTCTTGAAATCATAGGGGCAACAGCTAATAACCTGAAAAATGTCAGTATAGAATTTCCCCTTGGAAAATTCATTTGTGTCACAGGGGTTTCAGGGGGTGGGAAATCCTCTCTTGTTAATGAAACCCTTTATAAGGCCTTAAATAAAATTCTAAACAAAAGCCGTGATATCCCGGGGTCCTATAAAACACTTAAAGGAATCGACAACATCGATAAAATCATCAATATCGACCAATCCCCTATTGGGCGAACACCTCGGTCTAATCCGGCAACCTATACGGGTGTTTTTTCTCCCATTCGGGATTGGTTTGCAAAAATTCCAGAAGCCAAAGCACGCGGGTATGATCCCGGTCGATTTTCTTTTAATGTCAAAGGAGGACGATGTGAAGCTTGTCAAGGGGATGGGGTCATCAAAATCGAGATGCATTTCTTGCCTGACGTTTATGTAACGTGCGACCAATGCAAGGGAAAGCGGTATAACCGTGAAACCCTTTCTATTTTATTTAAAGGAAAATCAATTGCAGATATTTTGGATATGACCGTTGAAGAAGGGGTTGTATTTTTTGATACCATCGCCAGTATTCGAGACCGCCTTAAAACCCTTGAACAGGTAGGGTTAGGATATATCCAAATCGGGCAACGCGCTACAACGCTTTCAGGAGGGGAAGCCCAACGCGTCAAACTATCCAAAGAACTTTCAAAACGCGCAACTGGTGATACGGTCTATATTTTGGATGAACCGACAACAGGTCTTCATTTTGAAGATGTGCGAAAATTATTAGAAGTCCTCCACCACTTAGTGGATCAAGGCAATACTGTCATAGTCATAGAACACAACTTAGAAGTAATCAAAACGGCTGATTATATCATCGACCTCGGTCCTGAAGGCGGTGAAGGGGGCGGTGAAATCATTGCAACAGGCACGCCTGAAGAGGTTGCCCAAAATCCCAAAAGCTATACAGGACAGTACTTGAAAAAGATTCTTGAAAATTGAAATAAAAACTAAACCAACCCTATTGATAATAAAGAATCTTAATGGTAGGTTAATTATATATTAAGTGTTATGGGAGCATATTAAATGCACAAAAGTTTTTTCAAAGTTTTAATCGCTGTTGTTCTTTTGCAAGGGTATTTTTTTGTAACGGATGCAATAGCAGCAGGAGAGCTAACTGAAGAACAGCGACTCACACTGATCAGGTATAATATGTTGCAATCAAAGAAATGGAAGGGCATTCCAGGTGGGTTAAAAAGCCTTCTACCATGTAGCCGTTCTAATCCCGCTGATGAACAATTGGAGGTGGACACCAGAATGATAATGAGCGCACCAGGACTCCGAGAAGCAGCCCAAACATTTTTGACCCAAGAAGAAGAGAATGTAAATTTTGCAGAGAGAAATGCGACTCGTCGTAGAGCAGATTGCTATGGAACTCTATCCGTAGCAATAGGTATTATAGGGTCAGTTTTTCAGGTAGTGGAATGGGGCAATATATTTCCTCCACAGTTTCATAATATCATTTCACAAGCAGCACTGGGAGCAATGACTTTTTTACAGTTCCATATTAATCAGCAAAGAACCGGTTATGGCTATCATAATGATTAATGCACTGTAATGCTGTGCCTTGAATTAGGTAAATTTAGAGACGACTATTTCTTTGAAAGATTCTAAGTTAGAAAACTAAAGTTGAATGAGAGAAACCTTTTACGATCATTTTCGTCGACGCATAAAGAGGTAAATTCCTCCAACAA
>Ga0194129_10005886_pt1 | contig 15362 bp, 10 predicted proteins | sample TA2KigCa35mmetaG_FD_150862 | JGI IMG/M metagenome (GOLD analysis project Ga0194129, IMG submission 150862) | Freshwater microbial communities from Lake Tanganyika, Tanzania - TA2015038 Kigoma Deep Cast 35m | ecosystem: Environmental > Aquatic > Freshwater > Lake | place: Tanzania: Lake... | reverse complement strand
GCCTCGCCTTCTTTTACTGGTTCTGTTATAAGTGCTGGTGATGTTTCTTTGAACGCGGGTCTCAGAGTTGCGTCTGACTCTTCATTCAACGGCAATTTATATATTGGAGGAACCATCACAAATAGTGATTTGACTAGTTTATTGGCACTTAAAGCACCTCTTGCTTCACCTTCCTTTACTGGTTCTGTTATAAGTGCTGGTGATGTTTCTTTGAACGCGGGTCTTAGAGTTGCTTCTGATTCATCTTTCAACGGTAATTTATATGTTGGAGGATCCATCACAAATAGTGCATTGACTAGTTCATTAGCGCTGAAAGCACCTCTTGCTTCGCCCACTTTCACTGGCACTCCTGCCGCACCTACAGCATCTGTTGGAACTAATACCACTCAAATTGCTACTACAGAATATGTTAGAAGCGAGATTAGTGCTCTCGTTGCCAGTGCTCCGGCAGCATTAGATACACTTAACGAGTTGGCAGCAGCACTCGGCAATGATGCCGCATTCTCAACTACTATTACTAATTCTTTGGCGCTAAAGGCACCCCTTGCCTCGCCTTCCTTTACTGGTTCTGTTGTAAGTGCCGGTGATGTTTCTTTGAACGCGGGTCTTAGAGTTGCTTCTGACTCTTCGTTTAATGGAAAATTAAATATAACTGGTTTATCAACATTGACTGGTGGATTTACAAGCAGTGCTTCATCAAATATGAATCACAATTTCTTAATACAACAAAACAGTTATTCTCAACCAATGTCGAGCACATCACAATTGGGATATACAAATAGTGAAGCAACAACCACAAATCCAATGTCAAACACGCTTACAGCAAGAAGCAATTTCTCTCTACCATCTAAGGGTGTGTGGCTTATTATTTGTGGCTACGAATGGGCAACAAACACCTCGAATACTGTGGAGGCGAAAGAGCTCATCCTCTCCACCACATCTGGTGGCTCCACTCCCGCCGCATACGGTCTCGAATATTACGAAGAAATAAACGATTCGGCAGGGGCCTCCGGATTACGACAAGTCGGAACCCTAAGTGGTGTTGTATCTTGCACGGCAGCAACAACCATTTATGTAAATGCCCGCTCACAAGTAAGCAGTGGAACAAATACAGAATTCAGGAGTAATGTTAGTTGGACCCGCATTGCTTAAATTGCACCACAAACTATCTTGTAGTATATTATAAAATGTCTATTATTGCTCTCAAAAGAAAATCTGCCGCACTCAAAAATCTTAGCACTGGTCGTGACGGTTTCTCTATTAATGGCACTACACGTAATCAAGGTTATATTGGACAATCTCTACAGTCACGTCATTTAATTCATACTCCTCATAAAGGTTCTGTGGCAAAAGACTACAGTGGATGTTGTAATAATTTTGATATTTCTCCCTCTGAATTGACCCATTTAGAAGATTCAACTGTTGTCAAATCTTCTGTATTAAGTTCAAAAGGTATGTTGGCAAAAAGATTATTGGGAACTTCATTTAATATTGTTAAACCCGACAGTGCTCACATCGGAACAAATCAGAGTGCTTATATCGACCGTTTAAAACGCAAAAATTTAAAACAAATTGCCGATTATTGTCCTGAACCTGCTGACCCCGCGCCAATAGAGGATGATGCCTGTAAAATGCTTAGAACACTTAAGGGCGCACGAATATTTAGTAAGCCCCGCACTTTGTGTAGTATTTCGAAAAAGGTTGGTCCTGATACACAAGATGAACATATTGCATTATTAAATAAAACCTGTTTGGCAAATGATGTATCCTACATTGTTAATACTAATATCAGAAGAACACCTCTACCACAATAAAGGGTTGGAAAATTGATGTTCAAAAAAAAATATTTCGAACAACATTATGTTCGATATATTTTATAAAAATGAATAGTAGCAATACTCTGTCACAGGAATATTTAGAATCACTCGATGAGAAGGAATTGATTGCTTATAATATTGCCAAAGGACATTTGGGCACTTTATTTACACTCGAAAAAAGTAATCACTACTTAGAATGGTTAGAATCTAGAAAAGAAAAAAAAACAGAGAAATAACCTTAGATATGGTTGCTCTAGATAATTGTTGCTTCACCCTTTTCTTGATTTTTTTTCATCATTTTAAATAATTGGTAACTCGACATTTTCGGTTGGTCTGTTGAAAAAGGATTACTATCATTGTTTTTGTCTATGACTGGTTCTTTTTTAACTCCGACATCTACATCAATGGAGAGGTCATCAAAAAAATCGGTTACACTTGTCAGTGGGTTATCACTGAATAATAGAGAATTGATTGCTTCAATCTTTTTACTAGGAGGTTTCTGTAAAATATTAAATTCACACATTTTACCAATTCTTACAAATTTATTAGAGAAAGGGTGTTTTGGTTTATTATTGTCTTTACTGCCGACTTCTCTATAGTTCTTTAATTTGGCAAACACAGGATTATTATTCTGTTTTTGTTTATTCTCTATCGGGGTCTCTTTTGTTTTTGATTTTAATGTTTCGTCTTCTTTTTTAAGAACCTCTATTATTGGATTCTCTGGAAATGTATCCATATCAATAAAAAAGTTGCGACATCTGAATCGTGTTACATATCGCATTGCTGCGTGTTGTAATGCCACATAGGGAACGATTTGTTCGTCACTATAATAACAAAATGACATTCGGAATGCATCGTAATACATAATAATGTTTCCGCGATAAGTAGTTTCAAACAAGAGTCGTGTTCGCCATTGTTTTTCGGTTTGATTATTTTCTTCTTCAAATAGAGTTTTACGAATTTTATAGTCATAAAGTGATGATTCTATATTAGCATTGGCATCTTTATCCACCATTGTCTTGAATAAATTGATATCCTTTTTATATAATTCTTCAAAAACAGGTTCGATTGGTGTGTGCAAAGCGACCTGTTTGGGGGGCGATTGTTTGTTCAATAGTTGTTTTGCCGTGTTGCTCACGAAAAAAAACACTCTCAGTGACAGATTTTTCAAGACGACGATAGAGAAAATTAATGTTCTGAATAAAAATTGTATTGCTAAGTGTCCGTAGGACGCGACGCTCGCTATGGAGTGGCGAGACAACTCAATATAATTGATTTTTGCCTTCGTTGTTGTTTGCTTCATTTACAGATAATAATACTAAGTATTTATTTTTCTATATGTATTTGGAACCTTGCATTTTTGTGCTCTCAAAAATTGACTCGGATCAAAACAATTTGAACACAACACACAAAAACTAAACATATATTAATAGAGAATGTCATCATCATTAAGAAAACCTACTTATCTTGCTGAGAAAAATGCGCACCCACGAGATGCTGCTATTCAATTTGAAGAAGAAACTCATATATATACTGTGAATGGTGACCGCACTTTCACATCTGTTACTACTTGGAATCATATGCATTTTCCAAAGTTTGATGCCGATAAAATCATAAAGAATATTGTTGGTAGTCGCAAACACAAGGAAGACCCTACTTATAAATATTATATGATGACTGCACAGGAAATCAAGGATTCTTGGAATGCCAATAGAGATAGTGCAGCAGGTTCAGGAACTAATATGCATTTTGACATTGAATGTTACTACAATCAATTGCCTGTTGAAAATGACAGCATTGAATATAAATATTTCCAGAATTTCGTGAGAGAGAATCCTGAATTGGAACCATACAGAACTGAATGGACTATTTATCACGAAGAATTGAAAATTGCCGGTTCTGTTGATATGGTTTATGTAAATCCTGATGGAACTTTATTAATTTATGATTGGAAACGATGCAGAGAAATTGTCAGTGAAAATATGTATGGAACAACTGCTATAACATCCTGTATTAATCATTTACCTGATACAAATTATTGGCATTATACATTACAACTTAATACTTATCGAGCAATTATTGAGGAAAAATATGGTATGAAGGTTGTTGGACTTTGTTTGGTTTGTTTGCATCCCGATAATTACAACAAGAATTATCAGATTATTAAGGTTCCTTTTATAGATAAGGAGATTGTGGATCTCTTTGAATACAGAAAGACAATGTTGGTTTCTAATGAAATTAAAGTTGCCGAAAAGAAGAAGACGCAGACAGGTAAGAAGAAGTATGCCAAAGTAGATGCGACAACACAGACTGACACAGATGTTCCTTCTTCTGATAAAAAAAACGAACTTGTGGCAAAGGCAAAACCCGTTATGATTAATCTGAACGCACTTTAGTCAAATTCATATTCTGTAATACTTCTCACATTTTTTTTTAAATGATTGAATAACCAGTTTGTGAATCGTCTATATTTAGTATCATCACATATGGATTGACCAAGTATTTTGGATTTGTAATAATTGCGTTTATTTTCAGTTTCTTCTGTGTCGTCTTCTGGCAGTGATGCTTCCCATTTATTATATGCTCTTAGTATTCTGGTTGATAATGAGTCAAACATAGAATTTACTATTTCTTCTGTCATTACAGTCCAAGACTGGGATTCATACATATAGAATATATTGTGTTTGTGTGAGAACGCAGCAATTGGCAGATTATTGATAGTTCGGATATAGTCTTGAACTAATAAACACACACCGGATATTATATTTCTGTCTATTGTTGCATCTAGATGGTCTTTTGTAACCACGAATGATTTTTGCCATACTTTATATGTTGTTTCTGGTTTTTGATTGGCATTTAAGTATTGAATGATATCTATTTTTCGTTTATCTCTTCGTGATGCATCTTGTAATTTCTTTACTTTTAATTCCAGCGCATCGCATTTGTAAGCAAAGTGTTTTACTAGTTCATACAGAATTCTATTGTTAGGTATATCGTCATCTGTTAGGTCTAGCATAGTATTTCTTTGTTTTGTGCGTTCTTTTATAAATTTGCACGAAACAATATGTTCTGAATATTGTGTTTTGTATTTAAATTCGCGGTTGCACCATTTGCAAGGGTGTGATACAGGGTCTTCTTCCATTTTTGATATTTTTATGCTGTTGAGAAATTTTTTTGGGGTCGAAATCAATTTTTGAAAAACTTATATCAATAATATACAAATGTTTTTTTTTCCTATAAAACCGGTTATTAAGGTTGTAGAGAAGATATCCATACTGCAGATCCAACCTGTGCTTAGTCCTAATATGCGCCCTTCGGGCAAACAGTTTAGTGTGTTTGCGCCAATTCAAGTAAAGAGTTGTGGCAATTGTGGAAATAGCAAATAGAGAACTATTGTCAAATGTCTATATGAATTGTATATGATGTTTGAACATTTTCGCTCATTTTTTTCTAATAAATTGAATGTTTCGAAATTTTTTGCTGTATTAGGAGTTCTTATTTTTGTAATAATTTTAAACAAACTTGGATTGTATGAAGGATTTTTTGCGAGGGATTCAACAAATAGGCATTGCTTTAACTAACTGTAGAAAAAGGTGTAGAACAGTCGGTTGTTTCGTGATAAATTATTACAATAATATAATTTGTAATAATATAATTACACAATGAGTTTATATTTTGATAATAAACATATTATAACTGGTCCATCAGTAAGACAACAAGACAGTCATATGATTATGCAAGGGGTATCAAAATCATTAAGAGAACGAATTGTCTCTATCGACACAAAATTCAAACGGGACATTTTTAATTTGAATGCTGATGTTCAATTGGTGCTCGGCGAGAAAATATCTGAGGTCAAATCTATCGAAGTTGATTCTGTGGATATTCCTATTACTTACTACAATATTAATTCAGAAAATAACAATTTTGTAATTAAAATCACGAGTCCTACTGTTTCGACCCATAATGTTTCTCTTACACCCAATTTCTATACTAGTTTATCTGCTGTTGCTACTGAGATTAATACACAATTGGTTGCGATTGGTTCTGGATTTTTAACTGCGGATGTGTCATTTAATTTCAGTGCGGGCAAGGGTGTATTTAGCACCACAACTAATTGCTATGATATTTCTTTTAATGGTCCTACTGGTTTAGGATGGTTGCTCGGATTTCGCAATGATTCATACAGCATTACTAGTTTAAATAAAAAGGCAACATCTGAAGGTGTTGCTTTGTTGAAATATCCTCGACACATTTATGTTGCTCTTAACGAGTTTTCAAACAGTAGTAATATGAATGCTTTTTATGTTCCTAGCAGAAATTCAAATCTTAATAAAAATATCATTGCTCGTGTTAGTGTTCCTGACACTGGATTCGGCACAACTATTACAGCAAGTCACGGTAATGGATTTCTTGTGTCTGAAGTGCGCAAATATTTAGAAAAGATTAATATTCAGCGTTTGCAGTTACAGTTGTTGGATGATGATGGTAATGTAATTAATATGAATGGAGGCGATTTTGTGGTAAATTTGCGCGTTATTTGTGAATAGGTAGTTATATATACTTCTATACTATATATTGTAGATGGTTGGTTCAAGTATTTTGCCTGCCTGTATTCATAAAGGTAAATTATATTTTTTATTTGGAAAAGAAAATAGTTTGGCAGATACTCCCGGATGGTCTGATTTTGGTGGTGGTGTGGAATCGGGTGAAGATATTTTTGACACTGCTCTTAGAGAAGGTGGTGAAGAATTAACTGGATTTCTAGGTGGAAAAAATGAAATACACTCTCTTATAAAAAAACACGGCGGTGTTTATAAGAAACAAGTAGAAACATATCATTTACATATTTTCCATTATCCCCACGATGAAAACTTGCCTTTTTATTACAATAATAATCATAAATTCCTGTGGAACAAGATGGATAAAAAAATGTTGAATGACACAAAATTATTTGAAAAGATAGAGATTGCTTGGTTCTCTATTGATGATATGAAGAAACGACGCAGAGAATTCCGCAATTTCTATCAACAAATTGTAGATGAACTTGTCAAGGATGAACGCAACATTAAAAAATTTCTGTCAAAACATAATGTTCATAAGACCTATAAAAAAAGAGGTGGCGATAGAGGAAAGACTATTAGAATTAGGAAAAACTAGTTTGCCTTACTTATATTATACTATATCTATACCATATAGTATATTATTAAAATGTCGGGATGGAAAAAATTTGGCGGAACTAATAAATTGGAATTAACTAATAATCTTACTGTAAATTCTATTGTTACTGATAGTCTGTCTCTTAAAAAATTCTATCTCGGTGACTGGGATATTTGCGGTGGTCTCCGTGTCAAAGATAATGCCATTATTTACAAAGACACTGATTTATGTGGCAATTTAATTGTTGGAAAAGACACAACTCTATTAGGAGAATTTTCAGTTTCCAAAGACACAAATTTATATGGCAATTTAGTTGTTTTGAATGACGCCTATTTTTCAAAAAATGTGTATTTTGACCCCTTTGGCAATACATTATTGAATGCTGTTAATGGTGGTTTCGGATTTAATAAATATGACCCTCTTGCTACTATTGATATTAGTAGTGACCGTGTTCAAACTGTCTATATGAAAACATCCACTATTGAGAATCGCAATATTTATGCACAAAATGTTAATTCTCAAGGCATTGTTGCTGGTGTGGATTCCGGCAATACATATATTAATATGTTTGTTGACCATTCAATGGATTCTTATGGAACTGGTGCGTTTGATGCCCAAATAAGATACAGTATGAATGGTCATTTATACATTGATGTTTCGAATATTATGAATGTGCGACCTCGCGTTGTTTTTGGTAATGATTTGGCAAAACCTCTGAATTCGGATTTGGACCGTGTCACTATTTATGATACAGAATATATTTCGCAGAACGCCTATTTGAAAGATGTTTATATGAATGATTCTTTTAAAACAGGAACACCTCTCGCACTTATTTCAAAAGACAACTCATCTAATGTTTTTATGAGAATGACTAATGATGCTGGTAATGGATTTGCTGTGGGTGGTGGATATTTTGAAGGTAATTTGATGGGTTCTATGGTTCTTACAAACAACAATGTTAAATATCCGGCAATGAATGTTTTTTCTGGTAATTTGGATAAATTTTTAAAAACCTCTATCGGAGTGAATAAACACAGGGTTTCTAGAAACAGTGATAATTCAAATAGGTATGTTTTGGATGTTAATGGACCTACTAAAATAATACATCAAGAATTACTGGTTGGTGCCGATATTTCTATGCAAGTCTTTGCTATGGAATTTTCAAAAACTAATACACAGATTGGTTATGCTATTGGTTCTCCACACAATGCTGTTTTGTCATTGGCAACGCCTACTTTTCAACGATTCTTTTTAAAAACTACTGATGGTGGTTATACTTGGACACGCAATCGCATTTTGCTTACATCAACTGGATTGCCTGATACTAATTTGGAATCCGCATCTAGTGCTTTCTTTTCAATCAGTGTATTTTCTGATAATTATGTGATTATTGGTGGTCAAGGTGGATTCTTGTATTACAGTATTAATGGTGGTTCTAGTTGGTCTCCAGTTCAATATAATGCGACTCCTACTTTCAATATTAATTCTTCTTTTACCAATTTGAGTAATTTTCGCACTATTCTTACTTTAAATACAGGTGAATTTATTGATACTGACGCATTTACTAATTTCAATAATGTTTTGACTATTCGCATTAATCCTGATTTTCTGCCAAACAACAAATACACATCAGGATTAACAAATATTTTGAGTGTTGATGGATATAATAATTTTATCTATATGGTTGGTGTAGGTGGAATACAAGGTTATACTTTGGGAACAAGTGGAGTAATTAATCCTAGTGCCAGATTTTTTACTAGTTCAACATTTCTTGATGTATCTGTGTTTTATGGTGCTGATGGTAAATATCATACTGTTGCGGTCGGAGCAAGTGGTCTTCTTTATTATGTTCATGCATCTTCTATTACTGATTCTTGGTCTTTGCCAGTGACCTCTATCGCGGGGTCTTTGAATTCAGTCCACGTATTCAGTGAAACACACGCTGTTGCGGTCGGTAACAATGGATTCGTTGTGTATTCTGACGACGGATTTGTAAGTTGGAAAACTATTAGTCAAACAGAATTGAATGCTATGGGCAATGGTGCTATTATGAATGGTGTGTCTCTGTCTAATATTTTTTCTATTAATTCTCTTAGTGAATTTGTAATTGTGGGTGATATACAAAGTTTTGTGGGTGGTTTGCAACAAGGTCGGATGAAAGTTTTTAATTTGTATGCCCCCTATTTTTTTAATCGTGCTAATAATTTTGTATTGGAAGCATCTGGTTCAATATTATTGTCGGGTGATTTGCGAATTAATGATAATGGTAATGTTTTTACAAACAGTAATTCTATTTCTCTTTTTCCGGATGTAGCAACTACAATTAATATTGGTAACACTGTTATTGGTGGCAATACAAATATTAAACATAATTTGGATGTTGTTGGCAATGCCCATATTTATCAGAAACATATTGTGGATAGTTATTCTTTTTTAAATGATGATGTTTCTTTGAATGCTCGTCTTTATGTTTCTAAGGATGCGTCATTAAATTCTAATTTGTTTGTTGGTCACGATGTATCATTGGGTTCTAAATTGTATGTGGTTGGTGATGTATCATTAAATTCTCGTTTGTTTGTCGGTGGTGATGTATCGTTGGGTTCTAAATTGTATGTGGTTAATGATGCATCATTAAATTCTCGCGTATTTATTGGAAAGGATGTGTCGCTTGGTGCCAATTTGTATGTGGTTGGCGATTCGTCATTAAATTCTCGTTTGTTTGTCGGTGGCGATGTGTCGTTTGGTTCTAAATTTCGTGTTGCTGGCAAGTCCGCATTTGAATCGGATGTTTCTATTAATGCTAATTTGTTTGTGATTGATGTTAGTGCGCGACATTTGGATTTGCGCGGAACACGAAACAGTAATGGTGTTGGTAGTGGTGCTCTTATTGTTCAAGGTGGTGCCTCTATTGGCAATGATTTGAATGTTGGTGGCAATTTGTATATTAATAATTATTTGGATGCTGTTACAGGGACTAACCATCTCCACATTGGTTACACAAATACACAAAAAATGTATATAGGGTCTTCTGATTTCACAGATGAAATTCGCATTGGAACATCCATTTCGGGTGTCCGGAATTCAGATATTGATATCTATATTGGTTCAGACACTAATAGTCGTGTTCATATTTTGGGTAATTTATTCTTGCCCGGACAAGTTAGTTATCAGAACCAAATAAATTTGGAGATTCTCAATAAAAATATTTTGCTTAATGACCAAGCAGCACCCGGCACATCTTATGGTGCTGGTATTTACATTCGTGAAGACAATAATGACCAAGCAGGACAGATATTAATAAATCCGAGTATGACGGGATTTTTTCTAAAGGCAACACGCAGCACAAATATTGTTAATCTCGACACAAATTCTATGATATTGCCTGCTGGATTAGGTAGAGGCATTTTGACAATTGTTCCTACATCATCATTGGATGGTTCTAATTATACAGTTGCTCGTGGTGTGGTTGATATTTCCGATATTCAATTATTGGATGCTAGTTTGAACAATCGTGTGATGCGAAATCCAGTCACAACACTTACACAGGTTAATACACAGGTTATTGATGGTAAGTTATCGATGACTGGACTGTATGTAAATAAATTGGAGGCAGCAGTTATTAGTAATGCGCAAGTTGATATTTCTGGCAACACGATTGTTCAGAGAATGGGTTTAGGTAGTTCTGTTGTTAATTCTTCTTATGTTTTGGATATTAGTGGAAACACATTTTCGAATGGGGCAATTTTACAGTGGTAATTATTTGTAAGACAGTTATGTAATAAAATAATTAGAGACAACTTGGAATAACTATTAGGTTTTCTTCGTATTAATTATATGTCATTACCAATCAGTTCTTTTAATTCTTCTGATTCTAGTGCTAATAAATTTCGTCATACATATGTAAAAGGTTTTGTTGATATTAGTGGAGGCGACCTCAGTTTGCAGAATGGTGCTTTTAATATGTTCAATGGTTCCAGTGATATATATTTCAGAGTAGCAGGTGATCACTTTACTGTTTCTTCTTATCCATCATTACAAAGAGTTGATGTTTCTCTATCGTCATTGATTTTTCTCAATAGCATTACAGGTAATGTTGATGATTCTTTTGCCACAATTAATCAACGCATCAATGGCATAACATATGACCTCACATTTGACAGAACTGTTATTGATAATTCTATTAGTGCTAATGGCATTGCTCTATTTAACAGTGATGTTAGTGTTAATGGCAATTTGCTTGTTTATGGCAATTCCTTTTTTTCTAGATATCCTGTTTTTACCGGTGTTGATAGTCCCACACAGGGTAATCAGTTTGCCACCAAATCATATGTTGATACAAATGGTGGAATTATTTTATTAGGTTCTAATAATACTTGGACTGGAAATAATTATTTTAGCAATTATTTGCCTGCTTGGAGTGGTGACAGTAATGGATATCCTGTTTATGGCAATCAATTCACTGTTAAATCTTATGTAGATAATGCTATTCAATCGGGTGGTGGAGTTGTTTTGCTTGGTGCTGATAATGTATGGACTGGCAATAATAATTTCTCTAATTATTTGCCAACTTGGACTGGTGTGGGTGGTCCTACACAAGGTAATCAATTTGCCACCAAATCATATGTTGATACAAATGGTAGCACACTTTTACTTTCATCTAATAATTTGTTTAGTGGAAATAATACTTTTGATGGGGATGTCTCTATGAGTAGAACATTGACGGTAAGTGGTGATGTATCTTTTAATGGTAATTTAAGAATTGGTGGTGCTATTTTTCAACAAGTGCCTGCTGTTGGATTTGATGGAGGTTTTCCCGGAACCTCTTTTTTGAATAGTCCGCGACTTGATTCTGGAGGTGTAGTTTAGACCGGCGAATATTTCAAATGGGACGTCATTAGACGTCTATTTGAATTGTTGCTTCGGGTTCTAGCGTTCTCCTTACCAAATCATTTGCTATTATATATATAATATCAAATGCCATTTATTCAGTTGCAATTTAGAAGAGGAACTGCTACAGAATGGACTAGTGCAAATCCGATTTTAGCGGACGGAGAACTCGCAATAGAGACTGATACTAGTAAATTTAAAATTGGTAATGGTGTTGCTTATTGGAATCTTTTAAATTATGGTGGTCTTGTTGGTCCTACAGGTTCTCTTAGTAATATTGTTACTTTCGATATTTCTTTTAATGGAAATATTTTTGTTGGCAAAGACATTTCTCTCAGTGGTAAATTAAATGTCAGAAATGATGTATCTTTCAACACTGAACTTCGTGTAGGAGGTAATGTCAATGTTCGCAGTGGAACTGTTTCGACTAGTAGCACTACAGGTGCTGTTATTATTGTCGGTGGTGTTGGCATCGGTGGTAATATTTATACTGGAGGTAATCTCAATGTTGCTGGTGATGTTAAATTTACTGGTGGAAATCTTAATATTAGCAAAACCACTGTATCTACCAGCAGTTCTACTGGAGCACTTATTGTTTCTGGCGGTGTTGGTGTCGGGGGCAATTTATGGACTGGTGGAAATTTATTTATTGGTGTTGATTCTTCTCTTAATGGTAATGTGGTTGTTGGTAAAAATCTCACTGTTGTCGGTGATGTTTCATTTAATGACAATATGAGTGTTCAGTCTGATTCTTCTTTTAATAATCGTTTGTATGTTGGTAGACAGATTGGTGTTGGTGTTACAGCCAATTCTTATTATGCTCTTGATGTTCTCGGTAATATTAATCTCAGTGGTAATTTATTTCTTAATAATAAACTTTTTAGCATTACTAATGCTGATATCAGTTTGAACGCAAATTTGATTGTTGGAGCAGATGCTTCTCTTAGTGGCAATGTATTTGTTTCCAAAACACTTAATTTAAAAAAAACAATTGTTACTGGTGCTACTTCGAGCAGTCCAACATCATTAATAGTTTCTACGCCAATTATTGAACTTACTGGTTCCGGTGCTTCTACTGCTTATTTTACTCTATTGGGCGGTTCATATGCTGGTCAAACACTCACGATTCTTAGTGCTACTAGTGGTGGTGGCGGTGGTTTATATGTTAATCCTACTGGAACAAATATTATTTTTAATGGAAGTTCTTGCACACAAATGCGATTTTCTAGTTCTTTTCAAACAGTGAATTTAATTTGGAATACTACTACACTGCAGTGGATTGTTGCTTCGTGGCAAGGTGTTAATTTTGCCAATGTTTCTATGAATTTTGGCACCTACACTTCTGGAGATATCACTTTAGGCAGTGCTGGTAAGGTTTATCTTAATGCTGGCATCGGTGGTTTAGTTGTTGGTTCGGATTCATCTTTTAATGGTAATTTGTCGGTTGCTGGCACGGATTCGTCTTTTAATGCCAATTTGTATATTGGTGTTGGTAAACGCGTTGGAATTGGAAAAACTGCTGGTTCTAATTATTTGTTGGACGTTAATGGCAATATTAATTTTGCTGGAAATCTTTTTACAAATGGTGTATTATTCAGTGCGTTTGACAATTCTAAGGATATTTCTCTCAATGCCAAATTATCAGTAGCGTTTGATTCATCCTTTAATTCCAATCTCTATATTGGAAATCGTTTAACGGTTGCCAGTGATTTGTCTCTTAACCAACGATTAACAGTTGGTGGTGCTGATTCATCTTTTAATGGTAATTTATATGTTGGAAGAAAACTTATAGTCAATAGTGGCGATGTATCTTTGAATCAACGATTGGCAGTTGGTGGTGCTGATTCGTCTTTTAATGGTAATTTATATGTTGGTGGTTTTGTTAATTCCGAAGGTTTTATTGAGAGATTTGTTAATGTTGTTTCTTCATCTGGCACTTACACTGCTAATTTTACTTCCGGTTTAATTATTTATGTTAATGCTTTTTCTGGTTCATCTACACCTACATTGTCTATTACTAATTTACCTATTGTAGCAAATCAGAGTTATGTTTTTACAGTTGTTTATAGTGGTGTTGCCACAAGCACTTATTTTAGTGCATTAAATATTAATGGTTCATCTGTTCCTCTTAATGGTTCTGTTTCTCTCACTGCTGCTACTTCTTATTATGTTCATCAGTTTTATATTTTTATTACCGACACTTCGACTCTTTCGAATAATTTTGTTTTACAGAGTTTTAATTCTTCTGCACCTCTTGGACTAGTTTCTCCTGTAGTTAATGGCAATTTGGCAGTTAATGGTAATATTAATATAGTCGGTGGAAATATTTTCCAGAATGGCAGTATTTTTACTGGTAGTGGTAGTGGTAGTGGTGGCGGAAGTTCGGTTGGTAATTTGTATGTCGGCGCTGATATTTCGTTTGGAGGTAATTTATTTGGCAGTGTTGATATGTCTTTGAACAGACATCTTTTTGTCGGTGGCGATATTTCATTCGGTGGCAATTTGATTGTTCGCAAGACCACTGCTTCCACAAGTGCTACTACAGGTGCATTGATTGTCGGTGGTGGTGCCGGTGTTACAGGTAATGTTTACGTGGGTGGCAATTTATATGTTACTGGCACAACTGCTTTTACTGGAATACCTACTGCTCCTACTGCCGCAACTTCAACTAATACTACTCAGATTGCCACTACTGCATTTGTTAGAAGCGAGATTAGTGCTCTCGTTGCCAGTGCTCCTGCTGCTTTAGATACACTTAAAGAATTGGGAAATGCACTCGGCAATGATGCCGCATTCTCGACTACTGTTACTAATTCTTTGGCATTAAAAGCGCCCCTTGCTTCACCCACTTTTACTGGAACGATTACTACGCCTGCATTGTCTGTGACAAATTCTACTGCTTCTACGAGCACTGGCACTGGTTCTTTAATTGTCGGTGGTGGTATTGGTATTGGTGGCAATATTTATACAGGTGGTAATGTTACTGTTACTGGAACTGTCAGTGCTACAACATTTAATGCTACTTCTGATTATCGTATTAAACATAATATATTATTGTTGGATGCTTCATTTAATGTTGATGTTTTGCGTCCGGTTTCTTTTGTTAATTCGAAACTTGGAAAGTCTGATATTGGATTTATTGCTCACGAGGTGGGAGAGCATTATCCTTATTTGGTTAATGGTGAAAAAGATGGTGTGGAACTTCAGACTTTGAATTACACAGGAATTATTGGAATTCTTACTAAGGAAATACAGGATTTGAAGAAACGGGTTTCTATATTAGAAGGGTGCAACCCTTAGAGTTCGAATTATTTGTTAGAAAATATTTATTCTATAACAAAAGTGTATGGATATTTGACACGGCACTTGCCCCGAAGTGCGGTCAGTTATTACACCTTTGCACATTTTAAATGCCGACCTCTGGTCATAACCGCCAAAGGCGGTTACACGTGGAGCATCCTTTGGATGCTCTTCGGCATCTTTGAATGTGCTTAGGTA
>Ga0194129_10005885_pt1 | contig 15366 bp, 21 predicted proteins | sample TA2KigCa35mmetaG_FD_150862 | JGI IMG/M metagenome (GOLD analysis project Ga0194129, IMG submission 150862) | Freshwater microbial communities from Lake Tanganyika, Tanzania - TA2015038 Kigoma Deep Cast 35m | ecosystem: Environmental > Aquatic > Freshwater > Lake | place: Tanzania: Lake... | reverse complement strand
GAACTGCGCCGCCAGGACCCCACCATTCAGCAGGAGCAGCACCGCTACCGCTCGCCGCAGGGCTTCCAGCACTGGGCCAATCACCTGGCCTACGCCGCCCTGATCGAGGCCGGCGCGGAGGTGATGAGCGAGCTGGCTGATCCGATCGGCTTCTGGGCTGCCACCACCTGCCGCTGGGCACGGATCGTGGAGGCCCCACCGCGCTTCCTGGCGCCGGAGCTGGCGGAGGCCTTCCGCCGCACACCCTCGCCCCACCTGGATGACGAGCTGCCGCAGGTGCTGCCCTGCTTCCGGCTGATGCTTCCCGATGGCGCCCTGTTCACAGAAGACGGGGTGCCGATCCCGGTGGTGATCGTGGCCGATCTGCGGGCGATGGCCGACTGGCTGCCGGCTGAGGCCCAGCGGATCAGCGGCATCAGCTGCGTCGGCCTGGCCCTCGATGGCGCCAGCTACCTCACCCGCCATTCCTTCCAGCAGATCGGTGAACGGCAGCCCACCGTTGAAGATCTGAGCCATCCGGCCTGGCAGAGGGATGAACAGGCGGTGCAGAGCACCAACCAGCGGATGGAGGGCCTGGCCATCAACGCCCTGCTGGTGCAGCTCTATCAGCCTGAGCTGCTCACCACCAGCCCGGCGGCGAAGGTGCCCAGCGGCAAGGGCTTCTCCGCTGGCAGCCCGGACAACACCGGCACCGTGACGCCCCAGGGACCGGTGTGGATCGGTAAGGACTTCCGGCTCGATCGCACCCCCAGGGCCCCATCAGGAGGGACCGCGGCTGGCACCAGCAGCAGCAGCGCCTCGCGCCGGCCCCACTGGCGCCGGGGCCATTGGCACACCGTGCTGCATGGCGAGAAGCGTCTGAGCCGCCGTATGCAGTGGTTCCAGCCGGTGTATGTGGGGCTCGGTGAGAACTCAGACCCGGACGAAACCCAAACCCGAGAAGGAGAAAACCCGGTGGGGATACCGCTGGGCAAGCACCTCAGAGCACCCGCACCTCGGCCTGGGGACCGAGCACTCGCTGCTGATTGGCAGCCAGGATCAGGGCCTGCTCGCGGGGCACGTAGTGCGGCTCGGCGGAGATGTGTCCCTCGCGATCGAGGAAGAGCACCCGCAGCAGCTGGCCGGCGGCAACCGCTGCGCGGAAGCCTGCGGCTACAAGGAGATGCACCGAGATGATGCGGATCGGGCAGGAGCGGCTGAGGGGAGTGGCGGCCATGGCTGGGCTGGCGAACGACACCGCCGTTCAGCCCCGGCGCCGCCTGCGCCGCGCAAGGGGCGCGGAGCGCAGCGCAGCGACTCGCCTCAGCCCTTGGCGCGGTGCGCAAGCCGGGGCAGGCCGGGTGGCGTGATCGCCAGCCCCCAGGGCCGATTCACTGACCTGCCAACCCCTGGCTGCGACAGGCATCAACCAGCAGGGTCCTGGCGGATGACGCCAGAGAAGCGCACCACCACCGGCGGCTGATAGGGCCTGAGCTGCTGAGCTGTGGCCTCCAGGAAGGCCACCAGGATCGTGATCAGCAGGATGTAGTCCCGCAGTGCTGGCTCCAGGGGAGCCCAGAGGGGGTTGGTGCGGGCCTCGGCATAGATCTCGGCCAGACGGGTGCTGTGGGCAGGATCAGCCAGCGACGCCGATTCTGTGGAATGCGCGAAGGCGTTCCGCAGCTTGCGCAGAGCTGAGAGAGCCCGCTCCACCGGGGCGTCAATCAGACCCAGACGGCGAGCGAGGGCGACCTTGGCGCCGAGTGATCCCAGAGGGCGATCGGGCAGGAACAGGCCGTCACCGCGGCTGGGTGCCGGGGCCAGCAGGGCCTGAAGCAAATGCTCAAGTGCGGCATCGACCTGGGCGACGCCCACGAGGACTGCTCCACGTCCGCGCTCTTCGAGCATCTGCAGGGCGATGCGGCGAGCACCGTCGGTTGCCGAAACGTCAGCCGGCTGTTGTGGGGCTCCCCCTGGGTCAGAGGGGCCGGCGTGGCCATAGCAGGCGATGCGCAAGCTGAAGTCTTGTACAGACCATGCCAGCCTTGCAGGGGCGTTCACCGGGAGAGTTGTGGCCTACACCAACATTGAAGCCATCCTTGATGACGGCGGCGACATCACGGTGGGGCGGGTAGCTGGCGATTGTGTGGCAGCCGCGAGTACCAGCTACGACTGTCCGGTGATGGTTCGGAAGGATGGCGAGAGCTTTGCGGCGCTAATGAGGCGGCTGGATCGCTCGATCGGCAAAGCCTGGGACAACGAAACGATCATTGATGAAGTCAATGGTTGAGAGCCAGGCTGCAATCGATTCCGTTCCATTCGATCGGACGGGAGCTCCAGTGCTCTTCGATGGCCTGGGTGAAATCAGGGCGCACGAGCTTGGCGCGGGCCTTGCACCACTCCGGATCGTCTTGGCGGAGGATCACTCCCTCCGGGGGGCCTGGGTGATAGCGGCTGCGGAAGTGATCGATCTCGCTGCGTAGCCCATGGATGGTGTGGCTGTTGTTGTCCTGGAGGAGCGGAACGGTGGCCAATCCGAGCAGCTGGGCGGCGGCATCGCGTCGGATGCTGCTCCAGAAGCGCTGCCTCTCCGGATCCGCAACATCAAACAGCAGGAAGAGATCGGGCAGATGGGTGTAGGCCACCGAGTGGCGGGCGGCGCACCATTCACCGAAGAGAATCAAGCCTTGATGCTCCGGTTCCTGTAGGAACGCCTCCAGATCGGTACCGTGCAGGGCCAGCCATGTTTTCAGACCTGAGAACTGTCCTTGGTAGGGCTGCAGAAGATACTCACCGCGTTTCTGGATACGTAGATCGCCATCTGGACTGAGCGAGAAGCCGAGGTTGGCGCCATCGACCTTTTCTTCGATCGATACGGGTTCGGCTAGGAAGGCTTTGGCTTCCTGAGGCGTGAGGATCTTGTCATCGCGGACGGGGCCGTTACCCAGCCAGGCGAGATGAGGGGTGTGTGGGAAGCGGTAGAAACCATCATTCATGGGTTGGTTTCCGGCAAATCGGGAATAGGTTCTCCGGGGAACTTATGGCTATAGAACCTGCAAACATCACCTGGGCAAAGGAACTCGACTTCAACACCCCTGGCTTTCAGTACAGCCCACCAATTCAGCCATTTACAATCAACCGCTTGCCAGACTGGGGGGTCATCTGGATGGGCGTTCGCTACCGCTGCAAATTTACGGTCAGGCGGATCGAATTGTGGTTCGAGTTCAGGGTCGGGAAATTCCGTGAAACAGTCATCATCTGATTCATTCAGGGTTACCTGCTCTACCCGTGGCGAGCTTGAGTGGCGCAACAACCACTTTAAAAATACGTCCCCTACACCCTTGGGTGGGTTGATGCATGTCTTGTTTAGGTACTCACCCAAGATGCGGTATCCATCATCGATAACTGCTATGCCTTCACGCTGCATTATTTGCAAGCGCTGCACGCACTCCGCCACGCATTCAGGAGAAGCCTCATCATGTTGTCCATTAGCAACAAGAAGAACATTTGTGTCTATCACTGCTTTCATGGTGTCACACCTTCCCGCCTGAGATCCTTCTTGCGTTGCAAAGCAGCCATAGTCCGTCCTGCGATATCGGCCATCTCGTTGCCAAAGAAATGCTCAGGCCAATTCTCAATCTCGCCAAATACATTGAGCTTTAATGGTTCCAAGTCTGTCGCTGCACCTGCACGGCGGCAGAAGTAAACGGCTACATCTTCATGCCGAACCATCCCTTCTGCGACGCGTCGCTGAAGACGGTTAAGAAAATGTTCGGAATGGCTCTCCACAATCAATTGGACATCACGCGGTTTGCCGTTCTCGCGAGCTTGTGTTGCTGAGATGAACACATCCGCTAATTCAGCCTGGACTTGAGGATGCAGATGGATCTCAGGTTGCTCCATCCACACAGTAGAGTGAGGCTGGCAGTAAAAGGCCTGGACAATAGCTGGCAGCACCTGCGAAACTCCAAAGCCAACGTCCGTAATTTTCACCTCTGCAGCCTTAGCATGGGTCTTGACAAGTACTTCATATTCTTTGCGGCCTTCGGCAACAGCTCTGACAGAGAAGTCGTATATTACGCCTAGATCCTTGAGCCAGACAGCAATAAACTCTGCAAAGGTCTGCGTGGCTCGTTTGGGGCCACGATTTAATCTCCGTCCTTCACGTTGAGCTGCGAGGATCGCGGCGATTGTATTCTCACCGAGCGACCCAACACTAGCGGGGCTGTCACCAGACCACTGGTAGAGGCGTTGCGGGTGCATGCGCAGTGGCCCTAGGTAAGAAATGCCTTCCAGCATGGCCTCTGTTGCCAAGGCAAAGTCTGCAAGAAAACCAGCGTTCTTGTACCTGGCCATTGTGATATCAGACAATCGATAAAACTTTTCAGGTTCTTCAAGTGGCCACTTCCGACCATCGGCCATCTTGAAGTCATAAGTACCGGAACGCAAGTTTAGCTTACGCTTTTCGTCACGAGAGAGTGAGACATCTAGAACACTGGCCGCATTAGAAGCCAGCTCGTAGCGCAGGCTCTCTACTTCGGGTTGGTGTGATTTATTAGATATCAATGATACTTCAAGCTGCATGTGGTTGCCTTGGTAGCGCTTCTCTAGCTGTAAGGGGTCACGCACCTCAATTGGCTTCGGCAACCGCCAACCAAGCTCGAATGACAGCTCCTGCTGCAGATCATGAGCATGCAAGCAGTCTGCAAAAGTGCCAAGGTCAATCAATGATGTGGCATCCCCGAGGTTCAATGCACGTCGACGGTCTGCTGAGCGAGCTGTTTGTTGAAGAGCGAGCAGGAGATGGCCCAAGCTGCTCTTTCCGGCGCTGTTGGCCCCGAAAATCACAGTGAGAGGGGCAAGGCGGATATCCTTGGTATCCTTCCAAGCCTTGAAATTCTTGATCCTAAGATGAGTAAGCATCAGATCAAATCACCAGATTTTAGTCGATCCCACGCCTCCAGCACCAGCCGCTGGGTGCGGTACTCGCCGAACTGGCGGAGTTCGTTGTTTTTTAGCACGCGGAAGGTTTCGCTGGGGTAATCGGGGCCCATCACATCGGCAGGATCGAGGATGTAGCGCAGCTCATCGCGATTGAGGCCATAGAGGTGGGCGTAGAAGGCATCGAGTTCGGCCCGCAGCAGGGATCGGCGTTCGGGATCGAAACGGAAGGGTGGGCCGCCGGAGCCGAGGTCTTCGGCCCAGGGCTTGAGGTCGTGGGCGGTGTAGGTGAGTTCGAGGACGCGGGGTTGGATGAAGTCTATGGCGGCTTGGGTGTAGGCGTTTAGGGGGAGGACCGGCAATTGCTTGAAGATGAAGAAGTTCATGTGCGTTCCACCAACTTTGTGTCTTGCAAAGAAGTCATAGGGAATAGCCGAGAGATTTGCAAGCAAGCAAGCGAACAGTCGATTCTCTTCATGGCAATTCGGAAGCATCAGTGGCATTTGATTGCCCACACCTGACAGCGGCGCAATCGAAGCAATGACTGTCCGCTCGTCAGTCGCCCAGGAAATATCTCGCCACCCCATCAGCCACTGTCGATCCCACCCCTGCGCCTTGAGCCTCTCTTGCACTTCGCTCTGACTCACCCAATAACGTGGTTTGATCTTAAAACTGGGATCCCTCTTCTCTTCGGGTGTCGCATCGCGACTTGAGCCATCTGGGCCGTAGGTTGCCCAGCGATGGTCATAGTGGTGGATCAGCTTCGCCTCGTACAAGGACAGTCGTCCATCGCCATCCTCATCAAAGAAGAGATGGCTGTCCGTATTCATCATGAACATCAGATTAAACTTGATGCCCCAAGGATTACCCGCTTCTCCTATCGCTTCGTCGATCAGCACTGGAACACGGCCATAGATCTTCTTGGTCAGTTCAGCATCCATTTGGCTTCGGAAGACAGGACAGGTGCGCGTATTTGGATTGATCAGTGCAATCTCATCAGCGGTCAGTTCGAAATGGCGCCGATCATCCGCAAGCTGCTGGGTTGCAGTGGCGAAAAAGACAAAATCGGTCGCCTCGACCCCATCGCCGAGAGTCAGAAGTGAAAACTTATAGCTTCTATGAACTCCAGGGAATAGTGCTTCTCGATCTTCGAAATCGCGAAGTGTTACAACACGCCTCGTTTCTAGGATGTGCCGGCAAAAGTATTGGGTGAATGAGTCTGTAACGATCCCTGTTGGCAAGATCATCCCAGCTCGCGATCCTTTCGAAATCAGGTTCAGCGCGTGTTCGGCAAACAGCGGCGCGAGATTGATCCGCCCAAAGCTGGTGAAGGGAAAGCGTCCAGAGCCATGAACGAATGCCTGTGAGCCATCCACACCAAGCCTTTCGATCTGAAACTCTCGGTATAATTCTGGATGGTCATTATCTAGCTGAGCGATGAGCCTGTTTCTCGCTGCCATGTTCGCAGCTGTTGCTATCTCGGGTGCACGCGCTGCAAAGAACTCTCTAGGGTCCAGCTGCAGCATCTCCCAGGGCGGATTTCCCAGCACGCAATCAAAGCCTCCTCTCTTCATCGCTTCGCCAAAGCGCAGGTGCCAATGGAAGAAGCGGAAGTCTTTGGCGGCCTGTTCCACCGCCAACTCCAGATCACCTGGGATCTCCTGGCCGCTCTGGAGCAGTAGCAGATGCTCGCTGGTAGGCACCTTGGATCGGCTGGCCTGGGTCTTGGGCAGGAAGAAGGCGGCGGTGTAGAGATCAGCCGCGAGGGTCTGGGGATCGCTGGATCGCTCCTGCTCCCAGGCCTCAAACGCCGCCTGTTTGGCTGATCCTTCCGCCAGGGTGGTTTCAGGCATCGCCTCGATCTCCTGGAGCCGTTGCTGGCTGCGGCTGATCGGTGGGCTGGTCTGGAGATTGAGCGTGCCTTGCAGGGTTCCCTTCTGGCCTGCCTTGCGGAAACTGGCGTTCTCTTTCTTCAGGCTGGTGCAGGTGGGTTTGTCGTCGCCGGTGAGCGGCTTGTAGGCCTCATCGGGGATGCCCTGCTCCAGCACCTTCGGGTCGAACACCCCCACCAGCGAATCGCCGCACTGGATGTGGGCATCGAGGAAGCTGAGCGGCTTGCCGGGATCCACCGCTTCGATCCAGAGCGCCACCTTGCACAGCTCCACCGCCATCGGGTTCTTGTCGACCCCGTAGATGCAGTGGGCCACCACCTCGCGCAGGCATTCCTGGCGCAGCTCCTCGCTGGGCTCCTCATCGCCGGCGCGGATGCGGGCCAGCTCCAGGGCCAGGCGCCGGGCGGCCGCCAGCAGGAAGTGGCCGCTTCCGCAGGCCGGGTCGAGCACCCGGATCGCCAGCAGCGCCGCCTCCTTCTCCTCCCGGGTGGTGGCTTTGCTGAGACGGTCGGCAATCACCGGCAGCAGGGCCGACACGATCAACAGCTGTACCAATTGGTCTGGCGTGTAGTAGCTGCCGGTGGTCTTTCGGTCGCTCCCCGCTCCACCGCCATAGCTCAGCTGCCAGCTGCCGCCGGCGCGCTCCAGCTGGGGATGGAGCTCCAGCAGCCCCTCATACACACTCCCCAGCTCCTCGGTGTTGAGGTCGCGGTAGTTGACGCGGGTGAGCGTGTCCCCGGCCTGGAACCAGCCGATCGCCCGGATCGCCCGCAGCAGATAGCGGTTGGCCAGTTCGCATGGCTCCAACGCCTGGCATTGCGGCTCGGCGAACAGGCCCCCCAGGCCGGGCAGCCCCAGCGGAGAGCTGCTCTGGCGCAGCTGCAGGAACACCAGCTTCTGGGTCTGCCACAGATCTCCGTAGGGCCCCTCTGAGGCGCTGCGGCGGATCGCCAGCTCCCGCAGCCGGCCGACGCTGTAGCCCTCGCGGTAGATGCGGCGGCGCGGATCCTCCTGGCCCAGCGCTCGGGGGAACAGCAGATCGCGGTCTTCCGCAGTAAACAGAAACAGGAAGCGATACACCAGCCGCAACAGCTGGCGGTGCAGCTCCTGGCCGCTGAGAGCCCCACTGGCCAGTCTGGCGCGATGGCCACCTTGACCCTGCACGACGTTCCCGAGGACTTGGTGGCGCGGCTTGAGGAACGCGCCCATGCCCATGGCCGCAGTCTCACCAGTGAAGTGCTGGCTGCCCTGGAGTCCCTGGAGCCCGCGGCGGCCGGCCCGGCAGTGGCTCAACCTGCTCCAGAACCTGTGAACATCGAGCCCACATTGCGGCGCATCCAGGAGATCAGCGCCGGGCTGCGGGCCCAGGCGGCGGCTGAGGGCCGCGAGATTCGGCAGGTGCCGCCGCTGCCCCCAATGACGGAGGAGGAGGTTCAGTCCCAGCTTCATCGCTGACGGGAACTGCGCAGCCAGTTCAAGAGGCCACCGCTCACCACCGAGGAAATCATCGCGGCGATCGAACGAGACAGCCATCCGCCGGAACTGGATCGCTTCGGTAACCGCATCAACCCCGAATCTTGATGCTGGTCGCTGATACCAATGTGCTGATCGAGCTTTTTCAGCCCACGGCGAATGCCGAGGCTGTGCAAGCCGTGTGGGCCTCGGATCAGGATTGGCATTTGCCTGGTTTATGGATCCCTGAGTTTCGACACATCCTGCTGAAATACTTAAGATCTGGAGCGATCCTCCTGGATGAGGCCTTGGCCATTCTTGCTGACGCCAACGCTCAGTTTGCACATCGAACGATATCTGTGAATACATGCGAATGTCTTGCGATTGCCCACCGCCACGGCTTTTCCAGCTATGTCGCCGAATTCGTCTTGCTTGCGAGACAACTTGGCTGCCCGCTGCTGACGTTTGACCGCAAGCTGCTGCAGCTGTTTCCGGATGTGGCGCTGAAACCGGGTTCATAGGACTGGCGCTGGCAACAGCACAATCAGGCCGATCACACCCACCGGCAAGCTGGGTTCACAGCGAAAGCGCATCCGCAGCGATTCGCCCGAACGCAGCGAGGCCTCGCGCACGCGGCGGTGGTCTTCCTCCGCCAGATCGGCGCGCCGCTCAGCCAAGGCCGCCAGCGCGGGCTGCAGGGCATCGAGCTCTGCCACCGCCTCCTGCAGCCACTGCTGGCGCTGCCGGTGATGGCCTTCTTGCGCTCGTTGGTTAGAAAGAGCGTGACGGCCACGGTGCCTGCGGCATAGCCCTGGCTGAGCGGTGCCGGGCGGCAATGTCAGCGCAAGTGCAAGCCGTTGCTCTTGGGCCAGGGCCGGCCGGTGAGACCCTTGGTGGCGGTGATCTCGCTGTGACTGAGGGCCAGCGCTTCCTGGCGGGGGGTGCGCTGCCAGATCTGTTGCTCGCGGGATGACTCGCGCGATCCGCCCTCCTCACGGGCGATGGTTGCGGCGGCATCGGGGTTGGCTCCCTCGGCGAGCCGGACGTAGTCGCCCCAGCGGGCGATCAGTTGCAGCTCGCCACCGGGCGGAAGCAACACACTCACGCCGATCGAGGAGGCGAACAGCTGCGGCCTCGCCGGCCCGGATTCACTGTTGCCGCCGTCGTCGCCCGATCCCGGTTTGTACTCGCTGTTGGCCTTCTTGGGTTTGCGCTGATCCACCCCGTCCACCCCGGCGAAGTCGTCGTCGGCTGTGTCGTCGCACTTGAGCGACAGATCGGTTTCGGTGGGCACCAGGAAGCCGGTGGGGTACCAGCTGCTGGGCAACCGATCGAGGGCTTCCGAGTCCAATCCCTTACCTTCCGACGCGAGGACCTGCAGCACTCGCTGGGTGGGGCCGACCAGCTCCAGTTCAAGGGCGGTGACCAGTTGGCTGCGGACCTGCGCCGAATCAGGGCCTGCTGCTGGGAGGGAGGTGGTGCTCATGGGGGCGAGTCTGGCAAGGGCGGCAGGCCTGGGATCCGGATCTCCCGCGAAGAACGACTCAGCCTGGCGAGACCGTCCTGACATTGTCTGGCAGCCAGCTCTAGGGTGGCGGGAAAAGGTGCAGTGATGACGTCATCCCCCTTGCGCAGCGAGAAGCTGGACCTGCGGCTGACGCCAGGGGCCAAGCAGACCCTGCAGCGGGCCGCTGCGGCTTCCCAGCGCAGCGTGAGCGAGTTTGTGCTGGAGAGCGCCTTGGCCAGCGCGGCCGAAACCCTGGCTGATCGGCAGAGCTTCCAGCTCAATGGGGAGCGGTGGGAGGCGTTGGTGGCGGCCCTGGATGCACCACCGCTGGTGCATCCGCGGCTGGCGCGGTTGCTCCAGGACCCCAGCGTGCTGGAGCAGCCCCCTTCCGGTGACGCCGGGTGAGCCGCTACCGGATCGAACCGTTCCAGGCCAGCCATGCCGTGGAGGGCTTTGATTGCGGTGACGAGGCCTTGAACCGCTTCCTGATCCGCTTCGCCCTGGCGAACCAACGGGCCCGCGCCAGTCGCACCTATGTCGCCTTGGCTGAAGATGCCGTTGTGGGCTTCCACACGTTGGTGGTGGGTGAGGTGAGTCCGGAGCAGGCACCCGAGCGCATCCGCAAGGGGTTGGCGCGCCACCCGATTCCGCTGATGGTGCTGGCCCGGCTGGCCGTGGCGGTGGGCCACCAGGGACAGGGCCTGGGTGCGGCGCTGCTGAAGGATGCGATCTGCCGCACGCTGGCTGCCGCTGAGATCGCCGGCATCCGCGCCATGGCGGTACATGCCAAGGATGAACGCGCTCAGAGCTTTTACACCCATTTCGGTTTCCGGTCATCGCCGACCGATCCGTTGCACCTGTTTGTGCTGCTCAAGGATCTACAGACTTTGCTTCCCATCCCATGGGTGTATTTGCAGCACCCGCGCATTTGCGCTGAGACCAAGCCGTTGTCGGTGTCATGCGAACTCCGCATCTTCAACCTCTTGGAGTCTTGAATACCAATCCCACAGCTCAGCAATGCCGGCCTCCTGGGGCAGTGGGTTGTTTTCAATAAACATTGCCTTAATGAACTGATTCAGATAGGCCTCTCCAGTGCGACGGGGGTGATTGGTGATCCATGATCCATAGAAGCTGGGATGCACTCGGTAGTGGTGCGTGTGAACAAAAGGCGACCACGTTTCCCTGAGGTCCGGCTCGTCTCGGATGTCGATGATCTCAACTTGCTCCATGCAGCGCTCATCCGTGTAGCCCCACGCATCCTTCAAGAGTTCGATCGCCCTGGCGTCTGAAGTGGGCGCGCCATAACCAAAGATCGTCACCATGAAAGCGTGTTTCAGAGCGTCTGCGACCATGGCCTACTGACGCGAAATAAATTTGTCTAGCTGGTAATTCTTCTGGGTGATCGGATAGAGCAGCCGTGTAGGTTCAAGCTGTGAACCACAATGGCTGCATGAACCACCATTATTTCCCATCATATGGCCTTCAGCGCAGTAACCCACCTCTACATTGCTGTGGAGAAACAAAACCCTTGGCAGCTTGAACCTGTGTGAACTTCTCCTGATCGCCTGAACCAGAAAGGGATCCCAGTTGAAGGTCGCGATCAAGTCTTTGTCTCTTCATGACAGGACCAGGTGGTCATAGATCGTGGGATGCTCTGGCAGCTCCATCTCACGAAAGTATCGGTACACTTGGCGCTCCAGCTCTTCTCGAATCTCGATCAATCCTGAGTCTTGATGAATGCACGCGTAGATGTCTTCAAAGTTGTGCGATTCAAAGCGAAGCCCGGTTTGGGCCACGATGTCTTCGATGCCAAGTGTCTCGATGAGATTATTCATCAACGGGAGCATCCTCCCGTGCTTGTCTCCTTGCGGAAAAGCCGCGTAGCTCGCACTTCCACCAAGGATGACTACGTGGGGCTTCCCCACCGAAACTTGTCTAATCTCGTCGTCGGCTGTCACATCCATGATGCTAAGTCATAAAACAGAGATTCAAAGGCAGAGTGCTCCAGGGCCTGAGTCGGTGGCCAAGGCAATGCAGGCTGCTCGTAACGGCTTGAGATAGCTCTTGATCACACCCAGACAAGAGTGGTGTCGACCTTGACGTACTCGTGCGTCAGCTTGTTGCGAAAGCTGGGGCTGGGCGAAGGCGATGGTCATAGCGCCAGTCCGATCTGGGCAGTAGCGAACGGCTCGACCGCCTCGCCCTGCGCCGCAGCGAACGGGGCAACCGGCGCAGCGATGAGGCCCACCGCCAGGCCCTGCGGCGCCTGGAGCTGTTGCTGCATAACAGCGGCGGCATTTACCTCGGCAACGACCTCAAAACACAGCTGCGGCTGGCCAGCCCCAATGCCCGGATCCGCGCCAGGCAGCTGGTGACGCTGCGCTTCTGCTGCCAGGGCTGATGTTTTGCCTTCATCCGCGAGGGCCTGCAGCGCTACCCGATCGAGCACACCCGCTTCTCCAGGCCCCTGGCCGGTGAGCACTGGTGGCACCACCCCAACGCCCCGCACGTGCTGGAGCCGGGCTCCCCTGCCGACAGCCATCCTTACCCGGTGGAGCTGGATCTGCCCCCCTGGACCCTGGAGCGCGACATCGACCTGTGCACCTGGCTGTTTGCCTTCGGCGCCGGCATCCGCATCGAAGCCCCGGCAGAGCTGCGCCAGGAGCATCAGGAGCGGCTGCAGGCCGCCCTAGCGGTGGTCCAACCAGCCTGAGCGGGCGCACTACAATGTCATGACATCCAGGGTGGTGGTCCATGGCGCGCGATCAAGTGCTGCAGCTGCGGGCCTCGGCTGAGCAGCGCCAGCTGATTGATCAGGCCGCTGCCGCGGAAGGCATCAGCCGCACCGAATTCATCCTGCGCAGCTGCCAGGAGCGGGCGCGGGATGTGCTGCTCGATCGCACCCTGTTCTCGCTCACGCCAGAGCAGACCACGGCTCTGCTGGCGGATCTGGGGGATTCCGGCGCTGCCGCCCAGGATCAGACCAGCATCGAGCGCCTGCTCGACCTGCCGCAGCCCTGGCATGCGCCCGCCTGAGCCCCTCGGCGCCCAGCATCAGCTGGAAGGCTTCGACTGTGGCAACGCCGCCTCGAACCGCTGGCTGCAGCAGCGAGCCCTGGCGAATGAGCGCCAAGGGGTGTCGCGCACCGTGGTGCTCTGCCCAGATGAAGGGAACGCCGTGATCGCCTATGCCTGCCTGTCGGCTGGGGCGATCGTGCTGGCGGAGGTGCCCGGTGCCCTGCGCCGCAACATGCCCGACCCCCTTCCCGTTGTGGTGCTCGGCCGGTTGGCGGTCGATCGTCGCCAACAGGGCCAGGGCCAGGGCCTGGGCCGCGCCCTGGTGGCCGATGCGCTGCGGCGCAGCCTTGCCGCCAGGCGTCTCATCGGCGCCAGAGCCCTGCTGGTGCACGCGATCGACGAGCAGGCGGCCGCGTTCTGCCGCTCGCTTGGATTTCGCCTCTCGCCGCTCAGTGCCTCGACGTTGATGCTGCAGCTCTCAGAACCAGCCGACTGACAGCGGCGCCAACTCCCCTCCACGCCACCCAGCTCGTGGCTTATCCCAACATTGAAGCGATCCTGGAAGAAGGCGGAGACATCACGGTGGGGCGTGTCGGTCCGATCGAGTGTGTGGCCTCCGCCAGCACCAGTTACGCCGGAATCAGCCCGGCCGCCTCCAGCTCAGGGATGAAGCCAAAAGCAGTGGGATCACTGAGCCGGTCGGGGAAAAGCACGCCATCGAGATGGTCGCACTCGTGCTGCACCACCCGGGCATGAAACCCCTCCACGCAACGATCGACGGGCTGGCCATCGCCATCGATCCCCTGATAGCGCAGCCGTTGCCAACGCGACACCCGCCCTCTCAACCCCGGCACACTCAGGCATCCCTCCCAGCCCTCATCACGCTCAGGTCCGAGCGGGGTGAGCACGGGATTGATCAACAGGGTGCGGGGAAGCGGTGGCGCATCGGGGTAGCGGGGGTTGGGCCCACCACAACCGAACAGCACTACCCGCAGCAGCACGCCGATTTGGGGAGCAGCCAGGCCGGCGCCGCTGCAGGCCTCCATCGTGTCGTGCAGATCCGTAATCAGTTGCCTCAAGGCGGGATCGTGAACATCCGGCACAGCCTTGGCGCTCTGGCGCAATCGAGGGTCACCCAGACGCAGGACGGTGCGCACCCCCATCAACGAACCGCAACTGACGCCATGCAAGCAGCCCAGCTGGGTCGCTAGATTCCGCATCACAGCGCAGTATTTTGATCTCCCCGTTCTTCCAGCGTCTGGGCCACCTGTTCACACGTGGCCAGAAACTCCGCATTCAACAGTTCCCGATGGGCTTCCAGGAGCGCTGGCTCCTCCCCACTGGGGCATTGCAGCAGCTGCTGGATCAGGGCCAGGTAGGCCTGTTGGCGTGAGGGCTCCATGGGCAGGGATGGAGAGCGGCAGGCAAGGAACCCAGGCCCATCATGCTTGCAAGCAGAAGTGGGGGGGCAGCCGGGCTTTTCGGCTGGATCCGTGCCTGACGCTGATCTGGCTGGGGAGGAGGCCATCACGAGGAAGGCGCGGGTCACCCGCGTCAGGCCCGGCTACTGCGACCTGGCAGATCTTCCCTGAATTCAGACCCCTCGCCGACCGTGAGGCCTCTGGTCCTGGCAGATGCCCTGCAGCAAGCCGACAGGCAGATCAGCAGGTAAGGCAGAGCGCCTTACAAACCCTTTATGGCTACCGTCACACTCACCTCCAAGGGGCAGCTCACTCTCCCCAGGCCCCTCCGCGATGCCCTTGGGCTGGTTTCCGGGGCCCGGCTGCAGGCCAGCATCGATCGACAGGGGCGGCTGGTGCTGGTGCCCTCGAAATACGAGCCGGAGGATCTCTTCCTCCACCGACCCAAGGTGAACCGCAGCCTGAGCCTGGAGCAGATGGAGCAGGCCATCGCCGCTGCCGCTGGCAGACCCGATGACCTTGACGACGCTTGACACCAACGTCGTCAATCGCCTGCTGATCGGCGACGATCCCCAGCGGCGGCGTGTACCTACCCGATGTCGTCCTGGCGGAGGTGGCCTGGGTGTTGCGCGGCTGCGACCTCACCCGTCAGGCCCGTTACGACCTGCTCGAACGCCTGGTGCGCACGCGCAGTGTCGTCGACGACGACATCGATGCGGTGATTGATGCCCTGGAGCACTTTCGCCGGGGGAGCGACCTGGCCGATCAGCTGATCCTGGCCCGAACAGTCCGTGCCGGGGCATTGCCGGTGTTGAGTTTTGATCAACGCTTCTCCAGCTGCGAGGGTGTGGAGCTGCTCGCGGCGAAGGCATCCCCGTAAGTCGTCGTCAGCGTTCAAGGCTTGAGCCAGCTGCACTGCTGCAGCTGCGCTTTGCGGGACAGAGGGGCCATGGGAGGGCTCCGCAGTGGACCCCCACCATGGGGCGGACCGAAGCGGAGCCCGTTCAGGAGTTGGTGGCTGCATCGCCGCTGCTCTGCTCGGCCCTCATGGCCACCTGAGCCGACCGGACACTGCTTCTAACGTGAAGGAATCCAATCAGAAGCGCTGGCATCCTGTGCTTGCCCACCACGGCGCTGAGCTCTTCCATGCTGAGCC
>Ga0194129_10005881_pt1 | contig 15370 bp, 20 predicted proteins | sample TA2KigCa35mmetaG_FD_150862 | JGI IMG/M metagenome (GOLD analysis project Ga0194129, IMG submission 150862) | Freshwater microbial communities from Lake Tanganyika, Tanzania - TA2015038 Kigoma Deep Cast 35m | ecosystem: Environmental > Aquatic > Freshwater > Lake | place: Tanzania: Lake... | reverse complement strand
CTCAATTTGTAAATATTTGGGTTCCATTTTTTATACCATATATTAAATATTCTTTAACTAACAACGCATTTATCTCTATTTTCTTCAAGTAATTCTTCTATTTCTTGTATTGCATTTTTTACACCTTCAGGAAGTATGCCAATCTCATTTTCATAGAGAAATATTTGTTCTTCTTGTGATTTTTGAATAAATGAATAATTTATTTGGAATTGTTCTTTAGCATAATTTGTGAATTTGCACGATTCTTCTATTTTATATTTATCAGATGTAAATACAAAATCACTTTTTATTCTAAAAATAGATGAATCATCATTTGTTTTGTGTGTAAAAATACAGGTCGCATTGAAATCTGGGTGATATATTCCAACTATTTTATTATATGTCTGCTTTTCCGGAATATCTGGCAAATACTTCGGGACTTTCCAAAATATTCTCGCCAAAATTGGCAAATTTCCAAAATGAGAAAAATTGAATCGCATAGTGTAATATTGATTATTACATATTTTTTATATATTGAATTTGTGCATTCTCTAAAATGACTTGAAAAACGTATTCGAAAGGATATTTCGAATTTAGTCCATATTGGATATATTCTTCTATAAGTCGCCTATATTTTTCGTGTAATTGGAAAATAACAGGAATCAAACGTGAAGAAATTGGATACAAAGTCCCCCAATTTTTGCATTCAGGAATTCTACCCAAACAATTCCCATTTCTCCAATTTTTCCGCAAAGACTCAAATGAAATCACTTCGAAAATCGATGGATCATTCATAATTGCAACTTCGACATGTGATCGATTTTCTATACTAGCTAGCCAACCATCCAAGTTTTCTTCTGCCAATTTTTCTAGAAATGCTGGCGACTTTTTTTCTTCTTGATTGGATAAAACGTAGTGTTTTGTAAATCCGGTAATAAAAAATAAAACTTCTATGTTGCGTTTTAGTTGGATTCTCACAATATATTCGCTATCATATCCAACCCATTCTGACGGGTGAAATATTGTGTATAATAGCTTCTTTTCTGGCATATATAAGAATTCTTCATCTGTTGCATGATAAAGTATTGTGTCTTTTTTTATAATTAGGCTACCATAGGCTGATTTCAGCATAAATAATTATAGAAAATAGAGCTAGGACAAATCCTTAACTTTACACATTTGAAGATTTATTTTTAGCTTCTTCTAATAAAAATGGTATAATTTCATCTCGCACAACTCTTTTTTCTATCGCAAACCTAAATATATTATTATCGGCTTGAAGTGGTAAAATTATATCTTTTGCAAGGTTTGATAACATATCCCTTAAAGCTTGAAACTTTGGAGGTTCTGTAGTATCTGTTAAAATAATAGATTTAATAATGAATTCAATTGTAGATGTAATGACAAATATTGAATATTTAAAAAATTTTGCGTATTGATGTAAGGCATAATTTATTATAATATCTGATATTGCATTATATAAACTATTATTGCAATTTTTATTGAAATAATGAATATCAGTATTATATTCTATTTTTGTTTCAGCTATATTACAGAAGTCAATTAAATATAAAAAATCTTGATAATCTCCTATACCAAATAAGATATTACTTGTTGTAATATCAACATGATAATAATTATGTCTATATAAAGTTTCTATACCATTTATTAGCTGAATACTATAATTATTAAATAACATCTTTAATTTATGTAGTTCAAATGTAGAACCAACAGTAATTTTTTCAGAACTTCCAAATGTTGGACCAAGTCTATCCATTATAATATAATTAAGTTTAGGTATAGGACCATATAAACCATATGTAAAATATTTGGGAATACCAGGTAACCCACTTAATTCCATGCTTATCATAGCTTCATTTTGTGCATTTAGATTATTTTGTTGCAATTTTACAGCAATCTCAATAATCTCATTCTGTTTTTTTTCGAGTACTCCCATAAATATTTTAGCATTTGAACTTATCCCTATTGACGGGTACTCATATCTAACTATACCAATTTTAGTTACTATAAATTTTTGACATTTAGATAATATTGAATCCTCATTTTCCCCCCAAACTCCTCCAGATTGTATTTTTTTGTGAATGAAGACATCATATATTTTTTAAGTGAAATCTTATTGTCAAACCGAATTTCATTTAAGTTTGTCAATTTACGAATAGCTTTGTTAAGCTGTTTTCTATCTTTGTCTTCGTTAGCATTATATATTACTGGACCTCCGAAAGCTTCCCAGCCATCCATCATAGAATTACGAATAATATAATCGGATCTTTCTAGTAATATTTTTTTATCAAGTTGAATAACATACGTGCCAGACAATCGCAAAACAGTATTTTTCCACTGATCTTTCTTTTTCTGAATGAAACAAAACACTCCGGTTCCATGCACTGAACGATATGGTCTTAAGTATCCGTCTTCCATAATTTTTTTATAATTTTCTTTAGTTGTTATATGAACAATGCTATAAATAGAATCCATTTTTTGAAATATATAATATATTTAATATATTATATAATAATGCTTCCAGAAACTAAAGCAAATTATCCACCCATGATTGGAGCCCATATCGCCCGTTTAACTCAACCGCCAACCCAATATTTAGGAAAAGGTCGCGGATATTCCACATATTATCCAATGAAATTCTAATAATACCACCATTCACTATCCTCTTCCTTGCAACAAGGGCATATTCTTTTATTCTTGGAATGAAACCACATCTCAATTGATTCCTTGCGATAACTGGAAAAACAAAAACCACATATGATGCGTTCCTCACCTTCTTCAAATTCAGCGTGAGAAATTGCGCAAATCATGTCAGCCTTTGGAACCACTTTTTCCTGATAAATATTATCCGGAATTTTATCATAACCAAATGTAATATCACCACTTATTGATCGGCTCAAATTGTTAAAAGCTTTTTCAGCAAAGCCATTTTCTATTGATAGTATATTATAATTTGTCGTTATCATAGAAAAATTTATCTTAAAGAATGGGTATGTCAATCCAAATTCAATCACAACTGTATTATATAGAAATGTTTTATAATAAAATGTATCTATAATGAATTGGTAATCATTTATATATCTGATTTGACTAAGAGGTATTACTGTAATAGACCTATTATTACCTGTTTTTAGCTCAATATATTTTAATCGGCTACGAATATTTGTTTCAAAATTAAAATAGATTGAACTAATCATATTTGTTGAATTCATACCCCTCCCGCAATCATTCATTATTTTTAACTGATTCCCATGAATAATGCCATTATATTTATTAAAATCTTTAAATAATAGATAAACTGTGTTCCCCAAATAAAGTCTGCGAATATCTGAATTTAATACAGCACCTAATAAGTAAAAATCAAAACTATTTTGCCCGTAATTTTTAACATGAATTTTTATATCATGATAAGGAAGTGAAATAACTGGGATAAACCCAACATTATATAAAATATTTTCCAATGGAATATGAATTGTGTAAAAATAATTATTCGCTATAATGTCGCAAATATTATTCTCAAGATATATACGCGTTATTATTTCGCCTCCAATCTCAATTTCAATCCATTTAATTTTATTATAAATTTCACTCATTTGATTTTGATTTTCAAATTTTCCAGTAATTTCAATCCCTTTCAAAATATCCATTGTTCTAGGAACATCATAGCAATTATCTACCATTTCAACTTTTTTTATAAAAAAAGTGCAATCTTCTTCTTTCAAATTGATTACTCCAATCTTTTTATTTAAATATTGGGCGACTAATGGGAAATCTTCTGATGACTTCGTTTCAATATTAAGTTCAAGATTTGCGGAAGACATTTTATTTATATTACACGTTTAATATAAATAACTTTTTAAATTACTTTCCAGTTGACCCAAAACCACCACTTCCGCGCTCTGTGGCTCCCAATTCATCCTCACTGGCAACAATTCTGACAGCAAATGGTGAAAGGTCAGGGGCGCAAATTTGGAAATATCTGTCAAATTTCTGAATTCCTCCAAGTGTTTGCTTCCAAATATGGTGAATATCATTGCTACCATAGACACCAATTGTATCAACTGCGGCGATAACTTCACCACGATATCCAGCATCAATAATTCCAACAGAATTTGCCAATCGCATCTTCGTTTTACTAATACTCGACCTTGGGTACAAATAAAATCCACATGGTAAACCTTTTTTGAGCATACAACATTTTAGTCCTAAACCCAAAAATCTGGCGCTATCTATGCTAACCATTGTATTTTTTGTATCTGATAAATAATATGCACCATCATTTGGCATAAATATGTCAAAACCGGAATCTTGGAATTTATTCGATTCTATTTTTTGGCGATATTTAGAAATGATTTCTTTGTCTTCGGAATTTGTTATATAAATGCAAAGTTCGTATTTATATTTTCTCATTTTATACTATAATGGAGCAATTATCTTTTTCTCACCAACCAGACGAAAAACTTTTTTTCCTGGTCGCTCTTGCAGGTTTAGGCAAAATGGGAGCCGCTGCTGGAAGAGCCGCTGCTGGAAGAGCCGCTGCTGGAAGAGCCGCTGCTGGAAAAGCCGCTGCAACTGCCACTAAAAAAGCTGCTATACCTCTAAAAATAAGCACAGGTGATATAAATATTGGAAATAAGCAACAAGAAAATTAAAATTATGAATAAAATTCTAAATGACCATCATTTTGAATCCCTGTTTTTTTAATATTGTATTTTTCCATAAAATTTCGCCCACCATCTTGACAAAATGATGGCGTAATTCGCAAAAATGTTATTGCATCTTTACAAAAATTGGAAATCTCTGATTTATGTATATTCTTATCATTTTTTAAAATATTATACTTTTCATTGTGATATGTATTATAGCTTTTTTCTCTGCATAAAAAATCTTGTTTTAAATAAGATTCTTTTATTTGCTTATTTATAATCGTAATATTCTGAACATGCTTATATTTCCCAAAATTTTTTGTAAAATATAGTCCCACACAATGTTCTGGATCTACATGGGCTTCTTGCAAAGCCCAAGCTTGCAAATGCACCTGTTTCCATAAATTCCAATTTATAATACTAGGCGCTAAAGCATGCACATAATTTTCTCTTATGTAGGATAAATTTATACAACTCATATTCCCAAAGTATGTCTCCAATAATTCTTGCAAAGGAATATTATTTTCGCTCAATTTCCAGTCATCTTCCAGCCATATTATGGCGATTTTATCCTGGTCTAAGTAATTTTTAGTAATAAACTCCGAAATATTGAAAGAAACCCGCTTACAAGCTTGTAAGAAATTGCCGCCATTGGCGTCACATGTGAAAAAATGAGTGGGGATTTCTTGGATTATTTTTTGGAAATTCTGGATTGTGTCTTCCACAGATTTTTCTAATTTTGGGATATAGTCTACATTGATAAACCAATTTATATTATATTTTGTTTTATCCAGCGAATTTATCCAATTATACCATTCACCTATATTATCACCGTGTAATTCCGGGCGATTTATTGCAGTTGTTCCAATTATTATTTCCATTTTGTAGTATAATATTTTTTATTTTTTTAGAATAAACTTTGATTTTTTTAATTCTTTAATATCCAAAGCTCTTTGTTCAAAAAATTTTTTTATTTGAAGAAAACTATTGAATTCTTTGTATTTACATTTAGCAATACTTATTATTGGTGCACCTTGCCAATAATGTCTTCTAGAAAAAAGGTTTTCTTTTGAGCCATAATTTTTTATTAGTTCTTTCTTTTCTTTTTCTTCAAAATTATTCCACCAAAATTCATCATCCATTAATGTGATTGTTTTATCAAATTTGTCATCTTCTGATTTTTTCCATTTTTTATACTCTTCATTATTCTTTGACACATTATGAAATTGTTTTGGCAATTTAATTTTCATTTTGAAGCAATGTGCCCAACGACTTGTAACATATATATATTTATCACTCATATTATATATTATTTTTTTTTATAATTGTCTCAATTATTATTTTTAGTATTTTACTATATTTTTATTTCTAATATAAAACATATGTCTAGTCAATATTCGGCTACCACTTTAGATGTAAATGTAACCTATAATGGAATGACTATGCCCGTTGAAATTGATAATATATCATGGACTGGTAATAATTTCACCGGGACTATTGATGGAATTTCTATGAATGGGGTGGATAATAATGGCAATGTTACTGGTTATGGTAATTACATGGGGCAGCAAATCAATGCCAATGGCGTGCTTACTGGCTGGAATTAGTGAAAAATATTTTATCAGTTTTTATAAACATCACATGGTAAATTAAAATATGATTTGTCTATTAGTTTATATTTTTGTTTTTGTTTGGGATATTTATTATCATCAATAAAAAAATCAGAAGATGTACCTATAAAACGCCATCTTCTTTTACATGCGTATTCTTTAGTCTTAGTCGGATAGATCGATCGCATTATTGCTATCCCTTTATCATCTAAACTGTCCCACCAACATTCATTCGATTTTTTATAAAATTTATCCTCTAATTTTTTTTGTTCTTTTTTCATCCATTCTATATATTTTTTATCACTTTTCAAATTTACATTATGAAATTGAGTAGGCAATTTTTTCTTAATCATAAAACCAGGGAAATGTCCATAATTATTTGTTTTAACATAAATAAATTTATCCATAATATTATTCATATAAAAAATTGATATATTTTATCAGATAATTTCAAGTAATTCATCAAAAACTACAATGCAAACCATTTTACCAGCCGAACTAGTCTTACAACACATTCTCCCTCTTGCACCCCAATTGGGAACAACTTGCAGCGAATATCGCGAGCATTTGCCTCACATTGAAGATAGCCAGAAGGCAAATATTAAGTTTCCTTCTGTTGAAAATAAGAATCCTGTTTTTATCCAAAAAGGAAATACTACATTTGAGTATGAAGCGAGAATTGATTTCAAAAAATTAGATGAATGGATTGAACATCAGAATGTTCAAAGACTCGAAATTTCGACAGTTCACCCAATTTTCCTCGAAATCAAGAAAGTATTTGAGGTCATTTTGTCAATGGACCAAAATGTGATAGATGGCTGGAAATACAAAAATACATTTCTCGGAGTGAAGAGAGATCATTATGATAAGTATGAAAATAAAAAAGTTCAATTTGTGCAAATGGATTGGATAAATTCATTTGTCACAAGTTTCATTATGTATTTATACCATTAGTTATGCAACTGCAATGTTGCCGTTTTAAAACATGGGGCTGAATTCTCATATTTCATTTTCATAATTAGCCTAATATTCCCAGGTGATGGTTCACTACCATCATCCAAATTATCAAAATATGTCACAATAAAAATAAGATTTTTCAATTCGCCTTCATTGGCGTAAAATGAAAAAATATTATTGTTGTATAAAAGTTGTGACCGGGATTTCTCAATTCTGAAAAAGAATGATGAAAATGATTGCAAATGGAGTATCGTAATTTCTTGGAGGTCCGGTGATTGGATTACATCCGACCGAATTACCAAAAAGTTTCCATACAAATCCATATTGTTTTTGGATGAGCTGATTGTTTTACTTAAAATACAAAAGTCCTCAAATGGCACCCGAACAACATTCTTTTTTGGGCTTCCTGGCATTGCTGTAATTTCCTCAATTTCCTCATCAAGTGCAACATCCATGAGCTTATTAAGTATTTTTTCGAATGAATAAATAGTTATATTGTGGGAAATCCCAATCACGTAAAATAATTTTTCTTCTTGGAATACATGAAGCTGGCTAACATTGCGCTGAATAAGTACATAGTAGGCTTTTTTGTCATAAAAAAATAGGGCAAATAAATCATTGATTGAATTTGTGAATAAGTAGATTTCATTTGTTTTGATAAAATGCAGGTATTTCAGAGATTCAAATCGAACTGGTGAATCAAAAGACTCATCTGATATTGTAATTGAATTCTTGGTTGTGATAATGGTTAATCCACCAAGATTTTTTCTTTGCGTATAGTTCGACATTTTATATTTTGTTTTTTGTTGTTATTGTAGGGAATAGGTGGGGGAATAAATCATTTTTTTTTATTAATAAAAAGTTGCAGAAATATTATTATTTGGTGGTATAAAATTTCCAATATAACTACCTTGTTTAGGTTTTCCATTTTCATTAGTAGTGTTATTTCTTTTAGATTCATAAAAATGGTATTTATTTTCAATAAGTCTTGCATTACATCCAAATATTCCTGCTTTTGTTCTTACAAAATTGGCTTCAATACATCCTTTTTCTGTTAAATATATTCTTAAAAAATTTTTTTGAATTACTATTCTATCAATTAATCCTTTTAAAAACTGATCTTCTTCTAATGTTTTTTTTGCAATTTGTGCATATTGTTCACCAGTTACTAATCTATTATTTCTACCTAAAGTCATACATTTAATATCTATATATTTTTTTGGAAATATTTGTATATTTTTTCCTGGCTCACCACCTTTTTGCGCACCTTTTTTCGTAACTAATTTTGCAACGGGTTTGTATTTTATTACGCGTCCTTTCAATTCAATAGGCTCCTTAAGTTTCTCTATATATCCTTCATAAGGACCATATGTCTTCTTTTTTGAACCTTGGGTTATTTCGCGGATAGAAAATTCAACTTTTTTGCTTTTGTTCGCAGCACAAAGTTTTGTTACCGCTTTTTTTGCTGCAGAAGACGGTGTTGAGCTAACATAAAGCCCATGTTCTTTACCTCCCATAACAACTGTAAAATGGCGTTTAGAATCTTTGCCTCCAAATTGTTGCATTATAAATTATATAAATATTTTTATATTTTTATATAAATAGTGATTTTCAAACTTGGACAAAATAATATTAAAAATTTTTCTACTGGCATGGGGGGTAAGGGGGGAAGCGCGCTTCCCCCCAAATTGTTGCATTATAAATTATATAAATATTTTTATATTTTTATATAAATAGTGATGTTCAAACTTGGACTTAATAATATTAAAAATTTTTCTACTGGCATGGGGGGGGTAACGAATTGCAAGCAATTCGTTAGTGTAGGGGGGAAGTGCGCTTCCCCCCTTGGAGTTAATAATATTAAAAATTTTTGTCCCCGTGCGGTCGACCTTTTTTCATATGATAATAATGTTTCCAATTATATAAAATACCTAATCAAAAATAATAAAGTCACTGGTTCATTTAGAGTCACAAATCTGTCTTCTATTGAAAGCCAAGTTATGTTTTGGAAGCGGCAATTACCAGACGTGACCCCATATTATGCTGTCAAATGTAATCCGGATCCAGTAATTCTTAATGTTTTAGCAAAAATGGGAGTAAATTTTGATTGTGCGACCCAAGGTGAAATACAATTAGTGACTGAAAAATGTGGAGTCACCCCAGACCGTATTATTTACGCCAATCCGGCAAAAATGGTTCATCATTTAGTATATGCCAAAAGTCTTGGAGTCAATCTAACAGTATTCGACAGCAAAAATGAATTACTAAAATTATCAAAAATCCCCAATCAAAAATTCGAATTATTATTGCGAATTGCTACAGATGACAAAGATTCGGTTTGTAGGTTTAGTAATAAGTTCGGGGCGAATCCAAAAGATGCCGAAAATTTATTGAAATATGCCAATAGCCTTAGATTGCCAGTGGTCGGCGTATCTTTTCACGTCGGCAGTGGCTGTGGTGATTCAAAAACATACACCAAATCACTAGCCAATGCAGCCGATATTTTTGAAATCGCCCCAAAAATTGGAATACCCCCCATGAAAATTGTAGACATTGGTGGAGGTTTTCCGGGAAATAGCACTGGATATGGATGCAAAAATAGCCCCACATTCCAAGACATAGCGAGCACTCTTCGAATAGGAATTCATGATTTCCGCAAAAGATTTGCAAATGACACTAATATCCAATTTATTGCGGAACCAGGGCGATTTTTTGTCGCTGATGCTGTCACTGTTGCAACATACGTATATGCAAGAAAAGGAGACGACCCACAGTCACTCTATGTCGATGACGGTGTTTATGGAACTTTCAACAATGTTATTTATGATCACGCATGTCCACAACCATCCAAAATATTTTTTGATAAAAGTAATCCCGAAAAATCATTCCATACAAACATATTTGGTCCGACTTGCGATGGTTTGGATCAAATATGTAAAGCGGAGAATACACTTCTACAATATTGTGGCGAAGGTGATTGGCTTGAATGGCAAAATATGGGTGCTTATACGCACACTGCTAGTTTTGTTTTCAATGGTTATTCACATTATCCGGACAAGTATTATTGTTTTGTGTCAAGTTAAATATTTCTATACTATTATATGAATGCTTCTGAATTTTACAATGAAAAATTAGAAAAAGAAATGCTTGCAATCATAAAATTTTTCTATAAATTTTATGCAAATAAAATAACAGATGTCCATTGCAAAGTTATAAGAAAATATATTAAGGATTATGATATAAATATTTTTTTACTAGGAAAAGATATATCATTAAAAGATTTATTATATGGGCATAACAGTGAAAAATCACAAGTTTTTGAAAATATTTTGAAATATAAATTCGAATTGGTATTTTGTATAAATGAATTAGATAATTTATTCAGGATTATGCCAAAATATAATAAAAAGATAGTAACCTATCGTGGCTTACATATTTGCAATCGTTATCCAATTGAGCCTAATTTGAAAAATATGGTTTATGAATTGGAACGCAGCAATATTGGAAAAGAATTTATGTTTTCAACATTTTTATCAACAAGTTTAGACCCATATATAGCAATTTATGAATTTGCAATTCCAAAATGGACATTTAGTTCCTCCAGTGGAAATAAAAAATATATAAATAAACTTCAAACAACTTGTGATGATTTATTTAAATTATTTGGAAAGAAATATTTTTTACTCATGAAAATAAATATTCCGAAAGGAAATAAGTTTTTATATTTGGATATTTTCCCACAATATGAAGAAGATTTTGGTAAAAATGAAATAAATATAAAAGAAAATGAAATCCTATTACCGCGGAATAGTATCCTGAAATTAGTTAAAAGGTATGATTTGGTTATGAAAATGCACAAACCCAAAGAATATTCTGCAAATAATATTTTACATAATAAAATAAAACACGAAAATTTGCCAACGCGTATCTATGAATTTGATTATATGGGATATGAAGATACGAAACAAAAAATAGAATTTGATGTAGATTTAGCTTTTAATCAAAATAAGACTTATTTGAAAAAACTTGCGAAAGAAGTAGAAAATGAAATGAGGAAATAGTTAGGATTTTTTTGTAAATTATCTATCTCTTTTGGTCTGGTGTTTGGGGGTAATGAATCACAAGTGATTCATTAGTGTTAGCCCCTTTCAAAAAGGGGCTAGTGGCTTCGCTCAAGCGTAACATCCAAATGATGTTTCTGCCAATATTTCGATTGAGGCAGTCCATCTATATCCCTCCTGGTTGACCGCAGAGATTTATTCTGGCTAATTAAATTCGGATAATGGTAGAAAACCTTTAAATTATCGTATTCTGCGCGGATCTGGCTGTCAATAGGTCGCCTTAATGGCGTCAGCAAGTCAATAACTTTCTGCACATTTTTTTTATTCACTAAGACGGCGTGCCAGCATAAATTAAATGCCCCATTCTTAGAAGTCGGGCGAATCCAATTTTCACCAACTTTTTCCCCTTTGATATTACACCCTCCTAGAAAACAGATATCAAAATCCTCTGGCAGTTTTATCTTTTCAATATCAAAATCAGCTGGGATTGTTACATCATCCTCCAATATGAGTCCATAGGGCTCGTCCTGTTGCGCAATGCGTTTCAAAAGTGTTATGTGCGAAAGAGCACATCCCATTTGCCCCATGCGCAAGTTATTTTCTTCTGCAATAAGACCATCCTTGATGAGCTGGTCTTTGTCCAATTTCTTACCATTAATCGCGGGGAATCTAGTAATTTTTGCCCGGAGTTCAGCTGACAAATTATCCCAACGATCCCTATTTTCGTCCAAATTAATAAAATAAATTTTGCAACTCATTGGAGTAAAACTCTCTTTCAAATTAGAACCAGGAATTAAATATAAGAAAATCGCTGTAATACATAATAGGCAAATAACAATTACAGATTTATAAGATAACATTTATAATATATAATAATTTATTAGATAATATTTGTATTCACAATTTGTTTTTCATTCCTCTTCTGCGTTATTAATCTCCCGTAAAATTTATTTTTTTTGCCTGTATTTCCAAAATTGTGGCGGTAAATATTTATTTTGTCGGAAATAGAGGATAGCCAAGTATCCACTGGCATATTAATTGGCAATTGCTCAAGCAATTTTTGAGCACCCTTTGGAGTAATAATATATGAATGAAGAAGGACAAATTCTTTTACTTTCGCGTGAAGACTTGACACATTTATGGGTTCTAAATCAATAAATCCCAGTAAATAAATATCATAATCTTTAGGTAGTGTCTCAAGGACTTCATCCAAAACTATTTGTGTATTAGAGTTAACCCCAACGGCATCATCTTCAAAAATAATATGCGGCTCTTTTTCCTTAGCAATTTTTGTCCAAAGATTGTAATGTGACATGATTATACCTTTTTCTCCGTCGGATAGTTCAATCATATTAGATTTTCCGGTTTTCCATTTTCCATGATCCCATGATTTTGTTAAAACGGAGTCATAATAGGGTTTAAAATCAAAATTTTTACCATATGTTGCCTGAAAACGTTTCGCTTTCGGGAATATTCCCTGAATAATTGGAAGGCGCCTTTTACCCTCTTCTGTTTCTTCCAAGTTTATTATATATGTTGGATAAGGTAATTTTATTGTTTCAGAAAAGTGTTCTTGGATAAATTTTGGGAATATTATAAATGAAAAAAATACTCCAATAAGAATTATTATAAAAGAATTAAATATTTTCATATATATTTTTTCTAGAAAATAAATTATGGAAGATTATATTTTAAGCGAAGACGATTCCTACAATTTATATAAACTTTTACATCGGGTTGTTAAAATACTTGAAAAAAATGATATACCTTATTGGGCGTCAAGTGGAACATTTTTAGGTGCAATTCGATGCAAAGGAATTATAAAATGGGACGATGACCTCGATTTGTGTGTTTTATATAAAGATAAGGATAGACTAAAAAAAGTAATTGATCAAGAAAATGATATTTATTTAGACTTAAAGTCCGGTTTAGTCAATAAAATAAAGTATAAATCCGGAACATACCCATTTGTCGACATTTTTTTCATGGTTCCAGAATCAGAAGATGGTCAAATCGTTTATAAATGTGCATTAAAAAGAGCTAGAGATACATTTAAGTATGAGAGTTATTTAGAAAAAGAATTGGTCCCTCTTAAAAAAACAAAATTTGGAGCAATGGAAATAGCTATTCCAAATGAATATGAGCGTTACTTTATAGCTAATTTTGGAAAAAATTGGAATACAGAAGGTGTTATTAGCTATGATCATAAAACTGATAAATCTATAGATCCCAAAATACAGTGGAATTTGCGAAAAAATGATTATGAACCTGCAAAACCATTTTATATTGAGAAATCACTAGAAAGTAAAAGCGGAAAAAATACATGGTGGCAATTCTGAAAATATTTTATTATATAAAATAGAATGGATCCAAATATTTGGGGACCAAAATTCTGGTTTTCATTGCACAGTGTTAGTTTTACTTATCCGTTCAGCCCAGATGCAAAAGACAGAGAAAGATATAAAACATTTTTTGGGCTATTGGAGCACCTACTTCCATGTGTTTTATGTAGAAAAAATTACAGCAAAAATATCAAAAATTATCCTATAGATGGACATTTGGACAGTCGCAAGAGTTTAGCATACTGGGTAATGGATATTCATAATATGGTTAATGTGGAAAATGGAAAGCCCAGTATGTCACGAGAGGAAATGTTGGAAAATTATGAGCGCCAATATAGGCGCAAAATTTACTTGGATGATCCATCACCTCACATCACAAATAAGAAATTGGATGATATTTCTTGGCAAACAGAAAACGGTAAATTCACAATTTTTCCAAAATGGAAAATATTAATTTTGCTAATAGGTATTTTTATTTTTATTGCTATACTTATTTACCTAACATACAAACTCATCCCTAAGTAAATCTTCATGATTGGAAAATAGTTTACCAAAATAATTTTTTATTTTAGTAAAAACCAATCCAAATAATTATCTATGAAATATTAGAGTTCTAATGCCAAAAAAGAATACTGATAATATTGAAGAAGAAAATAAAGTCAAAACAGGTAAAAATTTCTTGTATTACCCCGATTTTGATGACAAAGATTTTTACGAAAAAATATATATAAAAAAGGAATTCTATAAAAATAAAATTCCGAAGCAGCAGCGGTCAACAGAAGAAATCTGTAATGCGCGCCTCTTTCAATTGGCACCTCAACAAGAATTTTTGCGAAATTATATTAGTATTGACACTCCATATAATGGTATCCTGATTTATCATGGAACCGGTATTGGTAAATGTTTAGCTTATGATACTCCAGTGATTATGTATAATGGCGAGCATAAGATGGTCCAAGATCTGGAATTGAGTGATTATCTTATGGGAGACGACAATAGCCAGCGGAAAATTTTATCATTGGCGCGAGGTCGCGACAATATGTATAAAATAATTCCCGAAAAAGGGGCAGTATATACTGTAAATTCTGAGCATATATTATGTTTAAAAGATATTAATGACCTAGATAATGTCATTGAAATTGCGGTCAAAGATTATCTCAAATTGACCAAGGAAAAACAGGCAAATTTGAGAACATATAAGGCGAAAAATCTAATATTTTTCGATCAATGGATTAAAGAGGAGGATATTGATGGATTTGACCCTAAAACAAAGGATGAATTCTTGGAAAAGATCGTGTGTAAATTCGGCGTGCGTATAAATGCCGAGAAACCAGTAGTGGATATACTTGCTGCCCAATTTAGAAAACTTTTCCCATTGAATGGTGTTCATAAAAATTACAAGGACGACACCCATTGGGAAGTATATTTTGTTTTAAGTGACCAATTGCAGCCTTTTCACGTGGAATGCGTTGGAGAAGGGGACTATTATGGGTTCACATTGGACGGAAATTGTCGGTTCTTGTTTGGGGATACAACGGTGACCCATAATACTTGCAGTGCTGTCCAAATCGCCGAAGGTTTCAAGGATATTATGAAGAGGATGCATTCCGATGAGAAGAGGAAAATAACGGTTTTACTGAGCCGCCGAATTATGCCCAGTTTCCGGGATCAAATTTACGATAGTAAAAAAGAGCTGAAAAAAGAGAAGCCAGATGATATTGTCCAATGCACGGGGAATACATATAGTTTGGATT
>Ga0194129_10005879_pt1 | contig 15371 bp, 18 predicted proteins | sample TA2KigCa35mmetaG_FD_150862 | JGI IMG/M metagenome (GOLD analysis project Ga0194129, IMG submission 150862) | Freshwater microbial communities from Lake Tanganyika, Tanzania - TA2015038 Kigoma Deep Cast 35m | ecosystem: Environmental > Aquatic > Freshwater > Lake | place: Tanzania: Lake... | reverse complement strand
ACCAGGAATTGCTACGAGGTCACCATTATGCATTGATTTATTTCCAGATTTTTGTAAAATTTTACAAGAGTTACCTGAAAAAAATTTTGAAATATGCTATCATGGACTTTTTCACGGTATACCTGGTAAAAGTGATAATGATGAATTTGAAAAATTGACCAAAAATGAAGCATTAGATAAATTTAACACGATGTTTCAGATAGCAAAAAATGCAAATCTATTTGTAAAATTCAAACCAATCTTTAGGCCACCTGCCTGGAGGATGTCGCCAAATGCGATAATTGCAGCGAAAGAAGCTGAGATAAAGATTTTAGCACTTTCACCAAAAGAGTATGCAAAAAAAACTTATGAAGGTGAAGAAAACAATTTCTCAAAAGTTGTTTACTATAATTGCAATCCTCCATTCGACGATTTGTGTGCCTATGACAGCACAGAAGTTGTGTATCATGCTTGCGAATGGGATAAAAATTATTTGAACGAAGATCTGACTAGACAACTATCTCACTGGCTGAATCAACAAGAAAATGTTAATTTTCGTTTTATAGAAGACTTATGATACAATGATACAACTATTAATTTTCGTTTTATAGAGGACTTATGATACACAAGTTGGATGTAATAATAGTTGATTCACAAACTCCAGAACTATGTCAGATAGTGATCGATAGTTTCTCAAAATTTCTAACCAAAGATTTTGATATTCGTTTTTTGTTTGTTGAAAACTCCAGTTTTGATCTATTGAACAGTATCGATAACAGAGGTATCAACATTCATGTCGTGAATAATCCAACAGAAAAAGTTTATTCACATGCTCACGGAAGCGGATTAGAATTTGCAAAGTCTCATATAAGAGAAGATGCGAACTATGTTTTTACTTGTCACAACGATGTTTGCGTTACATCATCTTCTTTTTTCGAAGAATTAAAAGATTGCATAGAGAGCAATGTTGCGCTAGCCGGAGTTTGTGAAGACAAAGTCGAAGAAAGAGTGAAAGCTTTACACTGTTCGGGGCTGCTAGCAAAAACAGAAATCTATAAGAAGGTGTCTCTCCTTCCAAGCCTTCCCAGAATAGACACAGCAGACTTATTGACCATTTATTGCAGAGAAAATGGTTTGCTAACAAAACTTTTCCAAAATACTTACAATGATGAGAGGTTGGTAGACAATTGCAACTCGCCTTTTAAAGAGCTAGGAAAGAATTGCGGTGTTGACAGGTGTTTGGATTCATTGGGCAAAGTTATGTTCATTCATCAAGGAAGAGGAACCAGCAAGTATTTCGGCGACTATTCTAATAACAAAAAAATTATGACTAGTGCATGGATAAATTTTTGCAAACCTTACTGTGAGTAAAAATGATAAGAGCTAAGCATCTCAACATCGAAGAATTGTCTACAGAATTTAAGTGTGACGAATATTTTGACCACATTGTCATTGACGATTTTTTAGATGAAAGTAAAGCCAATGAACTTTCGGAAAATTTCCCAAAACCTGAAGAAAAAAATTGGTGGTCCTACAATAATCCTCTAGAGAAGAAACTGGCTTACAACAAGCTTTCTGAAATACCCGGGTGTTTCAGAGACTTTTTTTCAGAAGTTAATTCAGACTCTTTTTTGTCCTGGCTGTCACAGCTGTCAGGAATAAAAAATCTTAGATCAGATCCTTCTCTCCTGGGGGGTGGTCTTCATCTCATTAAAAGAGGAGGCAAGCTTGATGTTCACGAAGATTTTAATATCCATAGGAAATTGAATGCATTGAGATGTTTAAACTTAATTGTCTATTTGAACAAAGATTGGAAAGAAGATTGGGGTGGTCACTTAGAGCTATGGAACAAAGATATGTCAACTATGTTCAGAAAGATTTCTCCTTCTTTCAACACAGCTGTCATATTTCGAACGGATATGAATTCTAACCATGGACATCCTCACCCTCTTGAGTGTCCACAAGATAGATTTAGGATTTCCTTGGCATCATACTACTATCAAGAAATTTCCAATGATGCTAAGATAGAATATAAATCTACTTCTTACAAAAAACTGCCTGACGACGACGACGGTCTCGATGATCTACGAGAAAAAAGAAAATTAGGAAGGCTGAAAGACGAAACAACATGATTCTATATTCAGACATACTTCAACAGCGCAGTAGGTTATCGGGATTTTTTTCAAGCGCGAGAAGAAAACCTAGAATATGGGCTGAATACCCTTATGCAGGCAACGTATTGAATTTTGGTTCAGGAAACGTTAAAGCTGCAAATCATCAAGAAATAGTAAATTCTTACAAAGAAGTTTATGCATGTGATACAGATCCGGCCTCAGGTGCAGAATTCATCAGCATAGAAAAGATTACTAAAAAGTTTGATCTAATAATATGTGAGCATGTTTTTGAACACATAAAGCCGGAAGTATTCGTCGATGGTCTAAAAAAAATTTTTACGATATCTCTAATTCCAATTGCAAGATGATTGTGACGATGCCAAACATCTACAATTTTGGTAATTTCTTTGCTGATTTTGATCACAAGAATTTTCTCCTCTAAGCGACCTCGCGGCAATTTTCTGTTGTGCTGGATTTGAACTGATTGATTTTTACCGGTGGTCAAAACAGAAACACATGATCGAACAAATCAACATGAACAATTCTAAAAAATTTCTGGAAGCTTTCTTGGAAAAACACTATGGGCTTCAGACTGATCGGTATATAACAATGGTTTTTTTGAAAAATGGGCAAGTCTGACATCTTCGTTTTCAACGAATACAAAAAAATTTTGGAGAGCATAGAAAAGCCGAGATCAATTGCTTTTTTAGGTTTTTCAACAGAAAATCAATTTACAAAAACTTTCAATGCAGAAAAACACTTTTACGACATACAGCTAGGAAATTGGGAAATAAATAGTGATTGGTCACTGCCTCAAAAATACGATTTGATAGTGTGCACAAGATGTGCATATTTTTGTAAAAATCCTCATGAATTCATCGTAAAATGCAAGAAATATTTGACAGAAGAAGGGTACGCTTTTATTGATTGGGGCCTTGGTGATCACTGGCGTTATCAAAATTTCAAAGTAGGTTGGGTTAGAAATGGAGAACACGAAAAAGCTTATTTTGATGATAATTTTCTTTACTCTTGTTTTTGGTCAAAAGATCTCGAAGAAGATAGCGAAGTCAAAAAATTTTGGAAAGCTGTAAAATTAAACAATTTCAACTATTCAAATAACAATACTTTGAGTGAAGTAATTGAAGAAGAGGTACCTGTCGTTGTTGAATATCCAACAAAATTGATTAAAACTCTTTTTCTTTGGCCTGAAAGTCCTCAACTTTATATTGCTACGCTAATTTAATAGGTAAAAATTATGAAAAATCAATCAAATGTAGAGTTTGGTAAATTTGGTAAGGAAAGATTTCCACCTGAAACATATCAAGAGGGCGTAGGAATAAATGCTCGTAAACTTTTACAAGATAATTCCAAGGAGTTGACTGAAGTATTAATTGAACACGATGTTATTAAAGATGATTTCAAAGTTTTTGAAATGGGAGCAGGACCTGCTAGAAATCTTTATTACATTTAGGAAATCAATAATTCTTGTAGATTTTTCTGTAATGATTACTCAAAAGAAGCTTCTTTTGCTCACATGACACCAGTTATAAAGGAAAGAATAAACTTTTTTGAGGGTGATTCTGAAGAAATAATCAAAAATAATCCGATGAATGACGTTGATCTGTTTTTGGTATCTGATCATTTCATGCATTTACAATACGATAAGGCCAACAACATTATCACGGAAATTTTGAATAATTGGCTTCCTAAATATATTATGCTAAGAGAAGTAAAGAAAGAATGCGCAGCTCCAATGCACCCTAGGTTATATCACAATTATTCAAGATTTCTTGAAAGTTACGATCTTTTGCACGAATCTACTAGCAAGCAAGATGGTAGATACTTTATTTGGTTACTTAAAAGAAAGTAGGAGCTAACTGATGAAAAAATTTGCAGTATTTTTAGGAGATTTTTTTTGGAGTAGTATTCCTTACGATGGATTAAGACTTTTGAGCTTGATTCAAAATCACTTGAAAGCTGATCTTTTGATGTTCGACGAAGATATAAGACTTAACAAAAAATTTCAAGGTAATGAAAAATATTTTTTTGATAAGAATATCTTTACAAATTTCAAAAACTTGAGAACAATCAAAAACTGGGAAGAACTTTATAAAATTTCTAAAGATTATGAACTCATAATCACATCCTCTCACATTGCTCCGAAGACAAGATTTCCTCATGATTTAAAAAAAAAAATTAATTGTCAAATGGCAGTTTGGGATATAGGCGGCTCAGATATTCTGACCAACGCAATACATTTTTCAAATATTTTTTTTGTTAAATCAAAAATATGGAAAGACTGGCTTATTGAAAAAAAAATTTCTTGTGACAATATTTTTGTGACAGGTTCTCCTCACTATGATGATTATTGTTTGAAAAAATACGATGATCAGGAAAGAGAAAAATTTTGTTCAAAGTATCATCTTAAAAAAGAATCGAAAATGATGCTGATATGTCCTTCTAATCCAAAGTCAAGGAAGGATCAATTTGAAGAAAATTTAAAAGAATTAGAAAGATTGATAATTTTTGCTGAAAATAACAACATTGAACTTCTAGTAAAAACCTATCCGCATGATTATGTTTTTTATGAAGAAGAAAAACAATTTTCAGGCGTTTATAAAAGAAAATATTTAGAAATACCTCAGTATGAGTATTTAAGTAACAAATATCCTAGCCTAAAAATAGTGGAAAGTCAAGATCACCATGCTTCTATCATGTTTTCTTGTGGGCTATTTAACATGTCTGGCTCGCACATTTCTTGGGAAACACATTTTTCCAAAACAAAATGTTTTTCAATCAATTACAAGAATAAACCTTATTACTCAACAGTTTCCTATCTTCCAGGAGTAATTTTTCCTGATGAAATTTACAATACTAATATTGAAAAAATTTCGGAAATAACTTTTGATGATGAAGTTTTTCATGAAGACAATGATTACATTATCACTGCGGATTCATGTAACACAATAACTAGAAAGGTTTTAGATGCATACTATAAAATTTAAAGATTCTCTCAAAAATCACGCCTTGACTGAAATTTTAATGGTCAAGAATATTTTAGAATTTGAACCAAAGTGTATTGTTGATTTAGACGCTAATATCGGTTATTATACAGAAGTATTTTTAGATAATTTTTTGAATGCGCAAGTTCATTCTTACGAGCCGCATCCAGATAATTTGTTTATCTTAAATAAGATAAAAAATGATAGATTGAAAATTTATCCTTATGGAATTTCTAATGAAAATTTTAAAGTTAAAATAGGAATGAGAGATGATGGAAAAAAAATAATGGAACTTATGGAATACATGGAACAGTAAATTTGACTGAAGTAGAATTTAAAAATGGAAACGATGAGACTATTTTGCCAGACTTTGTAAAAATAGATGTTGAAGGAAGTGAATTGAGTATTTTGTCATGTGACAAATTTTTTGATAAGACTTCAGCCATTTTGATTGAACTTTTGCACAGGGATGATTTCAAGCAAAATGATCTTATTAAGAACAGGCTTTTAGAAATGAATTTTAAATTTATCAAGCAATGTGACAGAAATGATCAACTTTGGATAAGATCTTAAAATGATTGAAAGTAAAAAAATTTTGGCAATCACACTCGCACGCGGTGGATCTAAAAGAGTTAAAAAAAAGAATGTAGTTGAAATACTTGGAAAGCCATTAATTCAATATACGATTGACGAAGTTAAAAAAAGTAAATACATCGACAGTTATGTTGTTTCTTCTGAAGATGAAGAAATTATTAATGCAGTGAAAGACTTAAAAGTAGAAACTCACAAAAGATCTTTAAGTTCATCTTCTGACACTGCAACTAGCGCATCTGCGTTGAAAGAAGTTATCGACGCAGTCGATAATTATTATGACATAATTGTAGAAGTTATGTGCACGAATCCACTAAAAACCGTGGAAGATATTGATGGAGTTATAGAAAAATTAATTGAAACGAGCGCAGATTCTGTTGTAAGCGTTGTAAGAGTATGGGACCATCATCCAAGTCGAATTAAGTTTATAGAGAACGATACACTAATAGATGTATATCCGGAAATACCCGAGTCTAGGAGACAAGATCTTTTTCCAGCAGCTTATGTGAGAAACGGATCAATTTATGCTTTTTATAAAAATTCTTTTTTGATAGAAAGAAAAAGATTATGTGGAGTGTGTCGACCGTATATTATGCCCGAAGGTAGAACGATAAACATAGATGAAGAGATCGATCTAGAACTAGCTAAAATTTTAATCGAAAAAAGAAATGAAATTAATTTGCATTACACCAATTGACCAGATCGATGGATTTAATGATTTATTAAAATATAAATTTGAAGTTGAATTTTATCCTTGCGTTTCAAAGTCGAATTTAAGAAATCTGTTATTAAAAAAAGATTTTGAAATAATTTTTACTAATCCGAATCAACAAGGTTTCATTATCGATGAATCGCTTTTATCTGGGACGAAAATTTCGTATATTTGCACAGCGTCGACCGGTCTCAACCACATTGATACGACCTACTGCCAAAGAACGGGGATAAAGGTAATATCAATTACTAAAGAGTTGAAGACGTTGAAATCAATAACTTCAACTGCCGAATTGGCATTTTGTCTATTATTGACTTCAGTCAGACGCGTCGTACCAGCATACGAATCGGTAAGGAAAGGTGGGTGGAGCTGGCAACCTTACTTGGGAAGGCAAGTAAAAGATTTGAATATTGGTGTAGTTGGCTACGGAAGACTTGGGACCATGTTTTCCAATTACGCCCTTTCTTTTGGTTCGAAAGTTTTTGTGTACGACCCATTCGTAAAAGTTTCCGATACTAGAGTATCTCAGGTTGATTCTTTGGAGGAAATTTTTAAAGTATGCGATGCGGTAAGTCTGCATGTCCATGTTAGTGCAAAGACCTACCACCTGATTGACCAAAAAATTATTAACTGTGCAAAACCCAATTGCGTTTTGATAAACACTTCTAGGGGTGAAATAGTGGACGAGAACGCTATTTTTGAATCTCTAAGAGATGGTAAAATTTCCCATTACGCTTGTGACGTTTTGGAAAAAGAATTTGCGTCACAAATAACTTCACCTCTTTTTTTATTGGATAGTTCAAAAGTAACAATCACGCCTCACATTGGTGGTTGTTCAAGCGATGCACAAAAAATTGCATATAAGCGTGCTTATGAGTTATTATTGCAGCAAACGATCGACAACACCGAATGAAAACGAAAATAATAGCTGAAATTGGTTGGAATCATATGGGCGACATGCGGTTGGCTAAAAGGATGATCGAGGCAGCTGCATCTAACGGAGCAACTCACGTAAAGTTTCAAACTTGGTCAACCAAAAGACTAAAGAACGGTCCATGGGACAATGACGGAAGAAAAGAAATCTATCAAAAGGCTGAGTTGAACGAAGAAAAGCATCGTTTTCTACTCGATGTTTGCGATAAAAATAAAGTTGTTTTTTTTACGTCTTGCTTTTCCTCGACGGACGTCGAGTTTGTTTCTCAGATTTCAAAAGAAATTAAGATACCAAGCACGGAACTAACAAACGATGATTTGATTCAAACCATCATTCAAAATTTTTCAAATAAAAAAGACCACCATGTCTATGCTTCCACCGGCGCGTGTACTTGGAACGAAATTTCTAATGTTGTCGTTACGCTTAAAAACGCAAAAATGAACTTTTCACTTTTACATTGTGTTTCCAGCTATCCTACCCCCGCCGAATATTGTAACATGCAAAAAATTGTAGAATTAAAAAACCTACATAACGACATTGGTTACAGCGGGCACTACTTTGGAATTGAGGACGCGCTCATAGCAATCGAGCTCGGTGCAACCGTAATTGAAAAACACTTTACCATTGATAGGGATCTTCCAGGGAGAGACAATAAGTTCGCACTTCTTCCAATAGACCTTAAAAAACTTACCGACTATATAGACGTAAGGCAGAAGATGCTAAAATATCATGGCCTTAATTTTCTTCAAAATGAAAGTGAAATGAGAGAAAAATATAGAGGTAGATGGGACAACAAAGCATAAACACCGGTATGCTTCTAGGATATATTGTGTTTTATGTTGGGTTTTGTCGTTCGGGCTCGCAATGAAGAGCAATATATAGGTTTTTCTTTACAATCAATTTTTGATTGTTTTGGAACAGAAACACCAGTGGTAGTAATCGATAACGATTCTACCGACGATACTCTAAAAGTAGTAAAAAGCTTTCCAAAAAAGTTTTTCAATATCCACATTTTGAGATTGGAAGAAAGCGAATACACCCCTGGAAAGTCTTTGAACAAAGGTATTTCTTACTTAAAAAATTTAGGTTGTGATATTGCTGGTATCCTTTCATCTCACTGCGAGATTACCAAGTTTGATTACAACCTACTTCAATCTCATTTTTACAATGAAACGTGCTTTGCTGTCATGGGAAAACAGATACCAATAAGGCGCGGAAAACGGATTACTCCACGCTATATTTGGGCAAATTTTCAACACGAAAATTCGGTAATTAATCTAGAAGAAAACACGTTGCTCGACGAAAAGAGATATTTTTTGCACAACGCATTTTCATTTATAAAAATTTCTCATTGGAATAAATTGACGTTTGACGAAACCCTGGCGGGTAAGGAAGACAGACACTGGGCTTTTAATCAGATTGAATTTGGTAATTACTTTGTATTTGAACCTTCTCTGCAATGTCGACATTTTTGGACAGAAAAAGGTGCGACCTGGAAAGATTGAAAGAGGAATTTGTAATATGAAAAAAGGTTCTATCGCAGTAATTGGTCAAGGATTTGTGGGCGGTTCTTTAACAACAGTCTTTGCCGAGCGTGGTTTTGACGTTTATGCGTACGATAAATCGGGCAAGTATGTGAAAGGTGCTCTACCATGTCACGGTGATCCTGTTGCTGGTTACCCTGGATCCATCGCAGAATTAATTCATGATAATGAGGAAGGTGGAACACCGGGTTTTTCTAAAGTTTATTTTGTGTGCCTTCCTACACCTATGTATGATGATGGATCGGCTGACCTTAGTATCGTCGAAGGCGCTTTAAAAGAGTTAGCAGCAATACCAGGCGAAAGAATCGCTGTAATTAAGTCTACAGTTCCACCAGGTTCTACAGAGAGATGGAACGAAGCGTTTGGAGACGCAGGTTTACACGTCGTTTTTAATCCTGAATTTTTGACAGAAAGAACGGCCCTTGACGACATGCGTAATCAAGATAAAATCATTTTGGGAGGTCCGCGGCCTTGGATTAATACTGTTAAACAAATTTTTAGAACAGCGTTTCCAGATGCAAAGATGATCAAAACTTCTTCAACAACTGCAGAGATGGTAAAATATTTGACGAATAACTTCTTGACCGTCAAGGTAGCTTTTGCTAACGAGATGCTTCAAGTTTGTGAAGCGCTCGATAAGGCGGGTCTTAACGTTGACTACGATAAGGTGGTTGAGTACGCTTCTCACGACGCGAGAGTAGGACCCAGTCATTGGAACGTGCCTGGACCTGATGGACGTTACGGTTATGGAGGAAGCTGTTTTCCAAAGGATATTAATGCGATGATTTATGTCGCAAAATCCTTAGGCGTTAATCCCACATTACTTCAAGCGGCGTGGGAAAAGAATCTCGAAGTAAGACCAGAAAGAGATTGGGAAAAATTAGTCGGTAGAGCTATTTCGAAAAAGCCTAACACTTGAACTAACGACTTAGGGGGTGTTACTATGTTTCAATGCAAGAAGTAACATCCTCGTTTGAGGTACTACCGACGGGAAAACAACACGTTTCATTTTCAGAAGTTAAGCTCTGGAAAGAGTGTTCGTATCGTCACAATTTAGTTCATATCAAAAAAATTGATCTTTCGAAACCATCTCCTGTATTAGACTTTGGTACTGCTGTCCACGCGTCATGTGAACACTACCTACTGACTCGCGAGCTGAAACCCGAGATTGCTTTCGAGCACATGGAGAAAGCCTGGGCGAAGTACGAAGGAAATCCAGATTTTAGTCCTTCATCTTTAGAAAAATCTAAAAGAGAAGCTGCTGCAATACTTGCGGAAGTTCCTAAATTTTTAGATGACACATTCCCCGAATGGGAAGTCGTTGATGCAGAGCATCAACTCTATGAAGCAGTTAAAAATCATCCTCATGCTTTTAAGGGATTCATTGACGGTATAATCAAATGCAAGGGAAAAAGAGGAGAAACTTTGTATTGGATCTTAGATCACAAAACTACTGCTAGAGGATGGTTCCGCGAAAAGAGAAGCGATGACATGGTGAAGGCCCAGCTAGCGCTCTACAAAAATTACTGGTGTCAAAAGAATCCTGACGTTCCAATGAAGGACGTGCGGTGCGGATTCGTGCTCCTTAAGAAGGCAGCGAAACCCGGCGATCATTGCGAGTTATTTTCAGTTTCTCTTGGGGAAGTTCCTATCAAACGTTCACTCAAAGTCGTAAGTAACATGATTACTTCGGTAAAAAGAGGCATAGCACTAAAAAATCGTGACGCTTGTACGTGGTGCGAATATAAAGGTACTGAGCACTGTACTTGAATAGATTACAAACCTAAAAAAATTATTATGATAGAGGCCAATAGAAAGATTAAAGATGGGCAAAAAAACAATACTAATATTGTGCGATCATCCGTTGTCGACATCGGGCGTCGGTACACAAGCTCGTTGGCTTATTCACGGACTCATCGGTACTGGAAAATATAGTTTTAGGTGCTTCGGCGGCGCGATGAAGCATGATAACTACGAAACCGTGGCTGTCAATCCTGACTTCATCATCAAACCGACCGACGGTTTTGGCGATCGAAACCTACTTCGACAGACGTTGGTCCAGTTACGTCCAGATGCGATCTTGCTATTTACGGATCCTCGATTCTTCATCTGGGTTTGGGAGATGGCCGATGAGATACGCCAGATTTGTCCTATAACCTATTGGCATTTGTGGGATAATGATCCTTGGCCGGATTTTAACAGAGTGCTCTATGAGTCAACAGATCTCATTAACTGTATCAATTGGCCAACGTACCAGATGGTTAAGGAGCGTTTCCCCGAAAGGACGAACTACATTCCTCACTCAGTTCCGAAGGATCTATACAAGCCTCTTCCTGACGATCAAGTAAGGTCTTTTAAGAAAAAGTTGCTAGGTGACGATAGACTCGATCATTTTACGGTGGGTTACGTTTCGAGGAATGCCCGCCGCAAGATGCCCAGCGACATCATAAATTCTTGGAAGATATTTTTAGATGAGCTTGAAGCAAAGCATGGTCATCGCAAAGCTACGCTGGTAATGCATACGGAACCTCTCGATCCTGAAGGACCGAATCTATATCACGTCGTAGACACCTTGCGTGTGGCGAAAGACGTTATCTTTTCAAAGGGTCGAGTAGCTTTCGAAGAGATGAGCTTGTTGTATAATTCGTTCGATACGATAGTCAATAGAAGTTCGAACGAAGGCTTCGGTCTACCGACGTTAGAGTCGATGATGTGCGGTAAGCCGATCATCGCGTTGAAGACTGGCGGCTTAACGAGACAAGTCGAAAATCACGAGACAGGTGAGCAATATGGAGTCGGTCTCGATCCCGAGGTCAGGTCGTTAGTGGGAAATCAAATGGTTCCTTACATTTACGAAGACCTTATTTCTCACAAGACTCTTGCCGACGCCTTTATGAAGATGTATGAGCTAGGTCCTGAAAAGAGAAAAGAGCTTGGTTCTAAAGCGATGGCTCATGCTCATGCCGATTACGACATCGATAAGATGATAGTCAATTGGGATGCTACGCTGACGAAGTGTATAGACGAGTGGAAGACGAATAGACCTCTAATGTGGAGCCATACGGAGATTTGAAATGAAGAGAGTAGTAGTAAGAGGACCGGCGCTAACGCAATCGGGTTATGGGGTACACTGTCGACAAGTAGCTAATTGGTTGTTATCTAAACCGAACCTAGACGTTAAATTCCAAGCGTTACCCTGGGGAGATACTCCTTGGTTGCTCGACAAAAATTTGCACGATGGACTCTTGGATAAAATTACCAAGAACACGATCGACCTGGTCGTGAAGCCTTCCGACAAGTACGATGCGTCTTTTCAATTACAACTTCCTAACGAGTGGGATCCGTCGATCGCATCTTACAACGTCGGATTGACAGCGGCGATCGAAACCGACGTATGCAATCCAGCATGGATCGATTCTTGTAACAAGATGGATCTAATCATCGTGCCATCGGCGCACGCTGCTTCTACGCTTACGAAGCACAAAAATTTGCGCACTGAAGTTAAAGTGGTTCCCGAATCTTTTAGCGACGAAATATTGTTGCCAACAGAGTCTCTACCTAGCCTGCCGAGATTTTCTACCAATTTTAACTTTTTGTTGTTTGGTCAAATAACTGGTGACAACCCGTTCAACGATCGCAAGAACATGTTCTTTACGGTCAAATGGCTGTGCGAAGCGTTCAAGAACGAACCAGACGTCGGCATCGTCATCAAGACTAACATAGGCCGAAATACATTGATCGATAAAAACAAGACGCTACAAGTAATGAAGTCCCTCATAAAAGAGTGCCGCCCGCGAGATTTTCCCCGAATTCATCTATTGCACGGCGATATGTCCGACGCCACCGTTGCATCCCTATATAGACACGATCAGATCAAAGCGTTGGTAGCGTTGACCCGAGGCGAAGGATATGGTTTGCCGATATTGGAAGCAGCGGCCAGCGGTTTGCCTGTCATAGCGACGGGCTGGTCCGGACACATGGATTTTTTGAATTATGGTAAGTTTATAAGTGTAGCCTATAATCTAAAAGAGATTCATTCGACCCGAGTTGACGGCAGAATCTTTTTGCCCGGCATGAAATGGGCAGAAGTTGTTGAAGAAGATGCGAAGAAAAAATTGACAAAGTTTAAATCGTCGCCCTCAACTCCCAAGGAGTGGGCACTTGAATTACAGACTGTCATCAAAGAAAAGTATAGTTCGACGGCCGTCAGAAACGCATACGAAGAGATTTCGAAAGAATTTTTATGATAGTTCTGGTCGCTGTTTTTCTAGGTCTCGCGCTGGCGTCGACGTCGGCGGTTCTTTACTTTAGTGTTAAGAAGAATCTGGAGTTTCTTAACCAGCAAGAAGAAATATTGGAGATGTTGGAGACTTCGATACGGGACCTTGAAGTTTGTTACAAGAGAATCGATAAAAAAGCCAAGTTAGAGTTGTTTTCTGACGATCAAACCGTTAAAGACTTGGTGGACGATATGAAGCAAGCACGTTATACCGTCGCGTCGATTGTCGAGAGACTGACTGGTGAAAAGGAAGTCTTGGAGATTGATAAAGCTAACGAGGTTGACGCCTAGGAAGAATACGACATGACGCGCGAGAATAAAGAAGAAACGACAGAACAAACAAAAAAAATTCCGCTAAAGATGTATTTTAACTCCGACACGCAAAAAGCGATCACCACGTTTCAGGCATCCACAGACAAAAAAGAGAGAGATAAGTTGTATGTGTTGGAGATCTTACCTGCCTTCGAAAAGCTGGTAGAGAACCTCATCAACATTCACAAATTCGCCGGTCTCTACGATTCGTACGACGACTTAAAGAACGATTGCGTCAACTTCTTGTTTGAGACCATCGGTAAGTTCGATGCGAATCGAGGAACAAACGCGTTCTCGTATTTCAACGTCGTCGCGAAGAACTGGTTGATCATCAAGACGAAGCAAAAGTCCCAGAAGACAAAGAAGAATATTTCGCTAGATGACCCCAGCATGTTATCGTCTCACGAAAAAAATATCGTCGACGAGCATAACATGATTCCTTCTCAGGACGCGCTGTTCGATGATCTCAGGTCGTCAGAGACAATTACGACAATCCTCTATGAGATCAGGAACATCGCTCGAACCGAAAACGAATTGATGTGCATAAATTCGATCATCACAATATTTGAGAATATAGACGAGATAGACCTGCTTAACAAGAATGCAATACTACTTTACATGCGAGAACTTTCTGGGTTAAGTCCGAAGCAATTAACGACGACGATGCAGGTTATCAAAAAGCACTATAGAAAAATAAAGATCGAGCAACAAAGAAACGGTTGATATGCAAACAATTTCCGAAAATTCCGAGATAAAGCTGGAAGAAAAAGTCAGAGATTTTTCTACCCTTCTCAATCAGATAGAGGGTCTATCTGACAAAAAGAAGAAATTGTGGAAAGAGATCTACGAAAATGCGATCTACGATAGACAAAACGCCTACATCATGTTCTTGAAGTTAGTCAACATAGTGGAAGAAAAGAGCACGGAACACGCCGTGCACGGCAAAACTATGGCGACGTATATCGAGAAGATGAGTAAGGCGAATGATCAACTGATTCGGCTCGCTGAACTGGTCGCGAAGGCAGAGAAGACCAACGACGAGATCGATCCCGAAGAGATGTTCAAGAAGATAAACGGTTGAAGATATGCCAATAAATCCATTCGCGAAATTGGGCATGATGAGGGCCCTTGGTCAAGGCGAATCTACGCCGATGAGAACCGCCATCGCCTCCATGGTCAAAGATCCCCTGCCTACATTCATGCAGATGTTCGTACTTGAAGTAATCTCCGATCCTAAAAAAATAACGAAAGAGAAGATAGAATACTGGAATCAAGTCTTCAAGCTGGGCATCAGCCCGTCGGCTAACTTTGAATCGGCCGAAACGGACCTTCGAGTATTCCCCAGAAACACGATAATAGGCCAGAGAAAATTATCTGGAATTAGTACGGTGTCACCACCGATGTTTTTGTTGCCTTTTTTTCCGTCACACCTGGCGATGCCGTGCAAGCCTGGAGAATTAGTCTGGGCCATATTTGAAAATCCAGAAGGTAATCGTGAGATAGGCTACTGGATGTGTAGCGTCGTTCAGCCTCATTTTATAGACGATGTCAATCATACTTTTATGCCGCAGGCATTGCGTACTGCTCCACCACCCGCAGCAAAACCAGAAGATTTTCCTTATCAATTACGAAATGGTTTGACGTATCTTGCCAAACAAGAAAATGACGCCAGCAAATTTTCGATTCGAGTCGATGAAAAATCCAGATTGTTGCCCGACCCCCGCGAGGATATTTTTGAGCGTCTGGTCAATGGCGACATGAGCGACGCAGGTAACTTAATTCAATACGAAAAAATTCCAAGATTTTTTAAGCGTCCTGGAGATCTTGCCATTGAAGGCAGCAACAACTCGCTAATTGTGCTGGGAACCGACAGAGCTTCCCAACTTGCTAATTATTACGCCAAA
>Ga0194129_10005877_pt1 | contig 15373 bp, 7 predicted proteins | sample TA2KigCa35mmetaG_FD_150862 | JGI IMG/M metagenome (GOLD analysis project Ga0194129, IMG submission 150862) | Freshwater microbial communities from Lake Tanganyika, Tanzania - TA2015038 Kigoma Deep Cast 35m | ecosystem: Environmental > Aquatic > Freshwater > Lake | place: Tanzania: Lake... | reverse complement strand
AGGCCCCCATGCGCGCCCGCGTCATCGTCCGCCTGAAGCCCGGTGTCCTCGATCCCCAGGGATCCGCCATCGAGCAGTCGTTGCACGGTCTTGGCTTTGCCGCGGCGAAGAACGTGCGGGTACAGAAGCTGATCGAGCTCGACGTCGAGGCCGGCTCTGTCGATGACGCGAAGGCGAAGCTGACCGCGATGGCCGACAAGCTGCTGCGCAACCCCGTCATCGAGGACTACGTCGTCGAGGTGCTGCCGTGACCGTCGCCGTCATCACCTTCCCGGGCAGCAACTGCGACCGCGACTGTGTCACCGCTGTCACCGAGGCGTGCGGCGGCGCGGCCACCCGCGTGTTCCACAAGGAGACCGCGCTGCCGTCGTCGACGACGGCGGTGATCCTGCCCGGCGGCTTTTCGTTCGGCGACTACCTGCGCTGCGGCGCGATGGCGGCGCGCAGCGACATCATGCCGGCGGTGCAGCGCTTCGCCGACTCCGGCGGCCCCGTGCTCGGCATCTGCAACGGCTTCCAGATCCTGTGCGAGGCGCAGCTGCTGCCCGGCGCGCTGCTGCGCAACAAGGACGGCCGCTTCCACTGCGAGGAGGTCGAGCTCGACGTCGTCGGCCGGTCGCCGCTTCTGACCTACGCGCCCGGCGAGACCATCGTGCTCCCCATCGCCCACGGCGAAGGTAACTACTTCGCCGACGACGACACCCTCGCGCAGCTCGAGCGCGAGCAGCGGATCGCGTTTCGCTACAAGGCGCTCGACTCCGACGGCAACGGCGTCGTCAATGGCGCCCGTCAGGGCATAGCCGGCGTGATCGGCGGACCGAAGCGCAACGTGATCGGCCTGATGCCCCACCCCGAGCGCCGCTGCCGCGCACTGCTCGGCGGCGACGACGGCCAGCCGCTCCTTCGCGCGCTGGTGACGTCGACGTTCGCGCTGTCCACCCGAGGTGCCGCGTGAGCAGCAAGCAGAAGAAGCTGGTCGCCCTGCTCGCTGACGTCGACGCCACCACCGTCGAGCATGCGAAGGAGATGGGCCTGTCGCCCGACGAATTCGATCGCGCCACCGCGCTCATCGGGCGGGTGCCGAACAAGGTCGAGCTCGGCTGCATCTCGGCGATGTGGAGCGAGCACTGCTCGTACAAGTCGTCGCGGGTGCACCTGCGACGACTCCCCACCACCGGGCCACGCGTGCTGGTGGGCCCCGGCGAGAACGCCGGCGTCGTCGACGTCGAGCCCGAGAAGGCCAACGGCTGGGCGGTCGCCTTCAAGGTCGAGAGCCACAACCACCCGAGCTACATCGAGCCCTACCAGGGCGCGGCCACCGGCGTTGGCGGCATCCTGCGCGACGTGTTCACGATGGGCGCGCGCCCCATCGCGGCGATGAACCTGCTGCGCTTCGGGCGCGTCGACCACGAAAAGACCCCGGCGCTCGTCGACGGCGTGGTGCGCGGCATCGGCGGCTACGGCAACTGCTTCGGCGTGCCGACGGTGTGGTCGACGGCCGAATTCGACCGCGCCTATGACGGCAACGTACTCGTCAACGCGTTCGCGCTCGGCGTGCTCCAGAAGGACGCGATCTGGAAGGGCAACGCCTCGGGCGTCGGCAACCCCGTCATGTACGTGGGCGCAAAGACCGGTCGCGATGGCATCCACGGCGCGACGATGGCGTCGGACAGCTTCTCCGAAGGGCAGGAGCAGGAGCGGCCAACGGTGCAGGTGGGCGACCCGTTCAAGGAGAAGCTGCTCGTCGAGGCGTGTCTCGAGCTGTTTGCGCGCGGCAGCGAGCTGCTGGTGGGTATTCAGGACATGGGCGCGGCGGGCTTGACGTCGTCGGCGTTCGAGATGGCGAGCCGCGCCGGCTCGGGTGTCGCGCTCGATCTCGATCAGGTGCCAATGCGCGAGACGGGCATGACGGCGTACGAGATCATGCTGTCCGAGAGTCAGGAACGGATGCTCCTCGTCGCCCAGCGCGGAAAAGAAGCCGCGGTTCGCGCGATCTTCGCGAAGTGGGATCTCGACTGCACCGTGGTTGGCGCCGTCACCGACGACGGACTCGTGCGGCTTACCCGCGGCGGCGTCGAGGTTTGCCGCCTGCCGGCGGCGCCGCTCGCCGACGAGGCGCCTCGCTACGAGCGCCCGCACGTGCCGCCGCCGCCACCGCCGCCCCTGTCCCGCGACGACACCCGGGCCCTGCTGGCGCGGCCCGCCGACGCCATCCGCGACGTGCTGCTGTCGCCGACGCTGGCGCCGAAGACCTGGGTGTACCGGCAGTACGACCGCGAGGTGGGCGCCGGCACGCTGATGGACGGCACCCAGGCCAGCGCAGCCCTCGTGCGGGTGCCGGGCACCGACAAGGCAGTGGCGATGGCGCTGTGCTGCAACAGCCGGCACTGCAGCCTCGACCCCCACGAGGGCGCCAAGCGCGCCGTCGTCGAGGGCTACGCGCGCGTCGCCGCCGTCGGCGCCATCGCCATCGGCGTCACCGACTGTCTGAACTACGGCTCGCCGCAGGTGCCCGAGCAGATGGGGCAGATCGTCGCCGGAGTCGACGGCATCGCCGAGGCGTGCCGGACGCTGGACGTCCCGGTCGTGTCGGGCAACGTCAGCCTTTACAACCAGACCGACGACAAGGCGGTGCTGCCCACGCCCACGGTGGGGGTCGTCGGCGTCGTCGACGATGTGCACAAGGTGGCCCCGGCGCAGGGGCTGAAGGCCGGCGACGTGCTGCTGCGCTTGGGCGAGCCGCCCACCAGCGTCGATGGCAGCTTCGCCGTCTGGCAGCATGCTGGGCGCAAGGGCGGGCTGGCGAAGCTCGATCTGTCATCGACCACCGCGCTGTGTGCCCTGGTGCGCGCGCTGCGCACTGGCGGCAACGTCCTCGACGCGCGGCCGGTGCTGGCCGGCGGCCTGGCGACCACGATCTTCGAGGTGGCGCGCCAGTGCGATCTGGTGGCACGCGCGACGCTGCCCGAAGGCGAGGACTTCCTCACCGGCTTCCTCGGCGAGGACCGGCTGACCTTCCTCGTCGTCGTCGACAACCAGGGGATCGACGCGGTGCGCGCGCGGTGCGCGGCGGCGGGCATCGAGTGCGCCGTGCTCGGCTCGCTCGGCGTGGCGCCGTCGTTCCGGCTCGCCGACGCGCAGGGCGAACGGGTGTTCGACGCCGACTTCAAGGCGCTCGTCGACGCCGCCGAGGCCATCGTACCCGCGCTGGTCTCAGGCCCGCGCGCGCGGAGCGCGTCGTGAGCGCGCGGCTTGCGAGCCGCGTCGACGTCCACGACGCCGACGACCGCTTCCACGACGAGTGCGCCGTTGCCGGCGTCTGGGACCCGTCCTCGAAGGCGCTGCCCGAGGCGGCGAAGCTCGCCTACCTGATGCTGTACGCGCAGCAGCACCGCGGGCAGGAGAGCGCCGGGATCGTCGCCGGCGATGGCGAGACGCTGAAGCGCAAGGTGGGCCCGGGGCTCGTCGCCGATGTGTTCGCCGAGGCCGACGTCGACGCCCTGCCCGGCGCCGTCGCCATCGGTCACTGCCGCTACGCCACCGCCGGCGACACCGACGCGCGCCTGCGCGACGCCGGCCCGGTGTTCGGCCGCTGCCAGGCCGGCCCCGTCGCCGTCGCCCACAACGGCAACCTCGTGAACGCCGACGCGCTGCGCGCGCAGCTCGAAGAACGCGGCTCGATCTTCTCGACGACGGTGGACACCGAGGTGGTGCTGCACCTGATTGCTTCGACGCACGGTACGCTGCTGCAGCGCCTACAGAAGTGCTTGAAGCAGCTCCGCGGAGCGTTCTCGCTGACCATCGCCGGCGACGGCCGCCTGTACGGCGCGCGCGATCCGTCCGGGCTGCGGCCGCTGGCCATCGGCCGGCTGCCGCGCGACGGCGCCCCCGACGCGTGGGTGCTGGCCAGCGAGACGTGCGCCTTCGACCTGATCGGCGCCACGTGGGTGCGCGACGTCCAGCCCGGCGAGATCGTGTCCCTCGACGACGCCGGCGTCAGCAGCCACGGCTTCGAAAACGTCGACGGCGCGCCGGTAGCCGCGTGCATCTTCGAGCACGTCTATTTCGCCCGCCCCGACAGCCTGGTCTTCGGCCGGCACGTGCACGAGGCACGGCGCGCGCTCGGCCAGCAGCTCGCGAAGGAGACCCACGTCGACGCCGACGTCGTCATCCCGGTCCCCGACTCGGGCGTCTATGCCGCCATGGGCTACGCCGAGCAGAGCGGCGTGCCGTTTGCGCTCGGCCTGGTGCGCAACCACTACATCGGCCGCACGTTCATCGAGCCCGAGCAGCGCATCCGCCACTTCGGCGTGAAGCTGAAGCTAAACCCGGTGCGGTCAATCCTCGAAGGCAGGCGCGTCATCGTCGTTGACGACAGCATCGTGCGCGGCACGACGAGCATGAAGATCGTCGACATGCTGCGCTCGGCAGGTGCGGCGAGCGTGCACCTGCGCATCTCAGCGCCGCCGACCACGCACCCGTGCTTCTACGGCATCGACACGCCAACGCGTGAAGAGCTGATCGCCAGCCGCATGACGCTGGACGAGATCGCGCGCTACGTGAACGCCGACAGCGTCGGCTACCTGTCGCGCGAGGGGCTGCACGCCGCCGTGCACGGACTCACCGCCGACGACGCGAGGGCGCGGCTGCTCGACCGCGCAAGCGGCTCGTGCGACGCCTGCTTCTCCGGGGACTATCCAGTGCAGATCGGCGGGCACCGCGCGCGGCGCTGACCCGCCGCGCGCCTTCCGGCCACGACGACGAGGGAAACGATGTCGCTCGCCCGCACCCTACTGCACGCCGCCCTCGACACGCGGTGGTCGACTTCCCTCGACCCGCTGCTGCGCCGGGCCGCCGTCGCTGCCACCGCCGCGCGAGCCAAGGCGATGGGCTCTTCCGCGCGGGGCGCCTCGTCGCGCGCGGCATTGGACGCGCTGTACGCCCGCGGCCCGCTGCTGCTCGGTCACCGGGGCGCCAAGGCCCGCGCGCCCGAGAACACGCTGGGCGCCTTCCGAGCGGCGCTCGACGACGGCGCTCACGGTGTCGAGCTCGACACGACGCTTTCGGGCGACAGCGTGCCCATTGTGCTGCACGACGACACGCTCGACCGCACTACCAACGGCCGGGGCAAGCCCACCGATCACGACGCCGACGACCTCGCCGCGCTCGACGCCGGCTCGTGGTTCCCCGGCTGGGGCAAGGAGCCGGTGCCGCGCCTCGACGAGATGTTTCGTGCCATGCCCGACGGCGCCGTAGTCAACGTCGAGATCAAGGGGCCGTCGCCGGCCTTCGTCAGCCTTGAGCGCCGCGTCGTCGACGTCATCCGCGCCCACTGGCCGCGCGTGCAGGTGATCGTCAGCTCGTTCCACCCGGCGCAGCTGCTCGAGGTGCGTAGGCTCGCTCCCGAGCTGCCCATCGGACTGTTGTTCGCCGATGACGCCCTGCTGCCGCTGCGGACGGCGTGGACCGCCCCGCTGCTCGTGCCCGATGCGCTGCACCCGCCGGCCTCGGCGGTGACGCCTTCGCTGGTGCACGCCTGCCGGCGCGCCGGCATCCGCCTGAACGTGTGGGCCGTGCGCGACGAGCACGAGGCCGCGCGCCTGCTGGCGTTCGGCGTAGACGGCCTGATCGTCGACGACGTCGCCAGCTGCGCGCCGCTGTTCGAACGTTGATCGGGCGTACGACGTGTGCCGCCGGCGTCAACGACGGCGCCGGCACCCGCCGCGCGCCGCGGGGTCAGAGGCGCAGCTTCGTGAGCACGGGCCCGAGCGCCGCCAGCGCCGCCGTGGCGACGGCGCGGTCGCCCCTCATCGACGGCACCAGCGACGTCGGCGGGGCTCCGGCGAGCAGCCCGCGCAGCCTCGCGGCATCGAGGCCGACCACCAGCTCGCGCGTCGCTTCGTCGATGGGGCCCCGGGCCACCGTGACGGCGCCGGCGCCGACGATGTCGAAGCGCAACGACATCCCCTCGGCGACCCGCGTCAACGCCGCCACGACGCCGTCGAGATCAACGGCGCGGAGGCCGCGCCACGCCAGAAGTCGGCTCTGCAGCTCGGGCGCCTGCGGAAACCCGTCCACCGCCGCCTGCAGCTGCTCTCGCAACAGCGGCCAAGCCCCGCGGTCGAGGCGCGCCGACAACAGCGGCTTCTTCGCGAAGCCTTTCTTCGCGCTCACCGCGCCGTCCTTGTAGGTCAGCGTGAAGGTGCCCTCGCCGGCTCCCTCGACCTCAAGCTCGACGGTGGCCGTTGCGCGCTGGGCGGGGGGAGGCGCGAGGGCAGCCTCGAGCTTCGACAGCATCACGGGCTCGAGAGCGGCCGTCAACGTCGCGGGGATCACGGTGGTCGTCACGCTGCAGCGCCCCGCTTCAGCGGGCCTCGCCCTTCTCGCGGCGGATGCGGGCGCGAAACTCCTCGAACGAAGTCGCCGGCTCCATCGGGGCGTACATCCCGTACCAATACTTGTTGCCACTCACGTCGGTGAACGACAGCCGCCAGACCTGCCCGGTGGCCTTGTTCAACACGTAGGTCGACCCCGGCGTGTCGACGATCTCGAAGGGCTGCCCGCCGGCGTCGGCGGCTGGAATCGACGGCACGGGCGGCCGGCTCTCGGCGAACAGCGTGCCGGCGGTGGCCAGACAGCCAAGGATCACGCCCATCGACACGAACAACAGGGGGCTCTTCTGCATCGCGGACCTCACGGGGGCGGAACGTAGCCGACGCCGCGCGGCGTCGTCGAACGTGGACGGCTCACGGACGCGAAGGCCCGGGCTCGTCCAGAGCGAAGGCGAGCTCGACGAGCTCGGCGGCGCGCTCGTTGGCGAGCCGGTAGTAGATCTGCTTGCCGGCGTGCCGCGAGGCGATGAGCCCCAGCGAGCGCAGCTGTTTCAGCATCGTCGACGTCGCGGACATCGACAGCGAGAGCACCGCCGACATGTCGCCGACGCACAGCTCGGTCGTCGACAGCGCGATCAGCGCCTCGAGCCGACTCGCGTTGCCAAGGCCGGCGAGGCGGTCGGCGGCGCGCGAGACGTCCTCGCGCGGTGGCAGGGCATCCAGCACCTTCTCGACATTCTCGGGGTCGAACACCGCGATCTCGCGCGGCACCTGGCGGTCGCTGCCGGGCGGGCGCTTGCGCGCCTTCAGCCGCGGCCGGGGCCGGTCGGGCACGCCGAGCTCGTCGGCGCGGGGTTTTCTGTCCCTCCTCGCGATCAACTTTCCCATGCTTGGCACATTTCCATGGGTCTCGAAGCGACGCCAATTTCCTGCCCGGCGCCGCCGCCTCCATGGCGCGCAACGTCGTCGTCAACGGCTGCCCCGCGTTGGGCCCGGCCGAGGCTGTGGTGTTAGCGTCGCTGACGCGATGAACGATGGTTCCCCCTCATCTTCCGCGACCGCCGCTGCGACCGGCGCGAAGCCGCCACGCACCCCCGCCGAGCTGGGCATGCAGCTTCGTCTCGATGCCGGTCGGCCGATGCTCGCGCTCGAGGGGCACCGCCTCGTCGCGGGCGGCGAGCTCCGCCGCGCCCTCTTCGAGGTCGTCGAGGGTCAGGCCGTGGTGGACGTCGCCGGCGGCGCGCTCGCCTACCGCGAACGCAGCCTGCGCCTGCGGGCCATCGAGCTCGCGCTGCCGCTGGACACCGCCGCCGCCGCCGGGCCGCTGCGGACGGCGGGGCTGCAAGTGCTGCGCGACCGTCCACGAGCCGGCGGGCTCGACTTGCTTCTGCTCGTGGACGGGCCACCCGGGACAGCCGCGGCGCCGGCCCGGGCACGCATCGCCGTCGCGCCCGACGACGACGGGATGCTGCTGCTCGTCGATGAGGTCATCGGCCTGCCGGCGCTGCCGCGCGACCGCCTCGAAATCGCCGCCGCGATCCTCGCGGGCTTGCCCCTGCCCGGTGCCGGCGCCGTCCGCGCGCTCGTGCGGCGCGCGACGCCGGTGACGGCGGTGCTCGACGAGCTTCTGGCGCAGCATGGGTGGCGTGCCCCGGTTTGCGTCGGCGTCAAGGTGCGCGACCTGTCGCTGGCCCGCGGCGAGTGCGTGCTGCGCGCCTGGAGCGGCGCCCTGCCCGACGGCTGGCGCCCGGCCAAGGAGCCCCGCCGCACCGTCGCCGCGGCGGTCGGCGCGCTCAAGGACTTCGCCATGCTCGTCGCCGACGCGAACGGTGACGTCGCGCGCCGGCGCACGGTCGAGGCACACCTGCGCCGGGACGCCGCCGGGACACCGCACGCGCCCGCCGTCGTGCCCTTCATGGTCGACCTCCTCGCGCGCACCGGCGCCGCCCCCGCCACCCTCGAGCCGTTGCTGGCCGCCGCGCTCGCCGAGGACGACCAGCACCTCGGCGTACTGTCGGCGGCGGCCGGCCTCGCCGGACTCACCGCCACCGAGCGCGCGGCACGCCTGCAGCGGCTCGCCGCCGCCGCCGATGCCGATGACGACCCGTGGGTGGCGGCGCGCACCGGGATCGCCGCCGCCCTCGTCGCCGAAGCCGACGGCGACCTGCCCACCGCCCTCGCCGCTGCCGCCGCCGCCGTCGACGCCGATCCCACGCTCGCTGAGGCCAGCCGCGAGCACGCGCGTCTGCTCAGCAAGAGCGGCGACGGCGTACGCGCCCTCGCGGTGGGTCGGGCGGCGCTCGATCGAGCCGGCCACGGCTCCGTCGTCGACAGCGCCGCCGACTTCGAGGCGACCGACAGGTTCGCCGTGCAGCTCGCCGCCATCGCCCGCGAGGTCGAGAGCGTCGACGCGGCGCGCGCGCTGCTGCATCGCGCGCTGCGCCACCACGAGCGCGTCGATGCGCTGCAGGCTCTCGCACTGCTCGAGGCCACGGCGGGCGACACCGTCGCCGCGCGGGCAGCCGTCGATCGACTGCGTGCCGTCGCGACCGAGGTCCCCGCCGTCCGCGTCGAAGTAGAGCTGTTGTCGGCGCACCTCGCTGAGCTGGCCGGCGACGCCCCGGCGGCGCGGTCCTTCCTGCACGCCGCCCACGCGCTCGCTCCCACCGACGCGCGGGTCGCGCACAAGGTCGCCCAGCAGCTCGAGACCGAAGGGGCCCTCGACGCCGCGGTCGCGACGCTGGCGCCGGTCGTCGACGCCTGGCTCGCCGGCACCCACGACGCCGACACCCACAACGCCGCGCGGACCGCCGCGCGGCTGCTCGTGCTGCGCGCTCAGCGCGCCGGCGGCGGCGACGACGCCGTGCGGGCCCGGTGCGTGCTCACGCGGCTCGTCGCTGCGGCTCCCGGCGACGCCACGCTCGCGCGGCTCGACGCCGAGGCCCGCGCCGCCCTCGGCGATGGTCGACCGCTGGCTACAGTGCTGCTCGCCGAAGCCGCCGCGGTCAACGACACCGGCGAAGCCGCGGGCCGGCGCGCGCGGGCCGGCGCGCTGCTCGCCGCAGCCGGGGATCACGCTGACGCCTGCGACGCCTGGCAGGCCGCGTGGGACCAGCTCGAGCCCGGGCCGGCGCGTGACGTCGTCAACATCGCCGCGTGGTTCTTGGCCGCGCGCAGCGCCGTCGACCCAGTTCGGCTCGGCGCGCTGATCGCTCGCACCGGCCTGGACGGGCTCGATCTCGCGACGGTCGCGTCGAGCGTACTGCGCGAGGCGGTCATCCACGTCAGCGAAGTGACGCGCCAGCGCGCCGTCCTTCGCGTGCTCGCCGGGCGCGACGAGGACCCCGACGACGTGCAGCGTTGGCTGGACGCCTGCCGCGCGTTGCCCCCCGCCGAGGCGGCAGCGGCGTACTGCACGGCGGCACGCGCCCGTGCGAACGCGGCGTGGCTCCTCGAGGCGCTGCAGCTGCTGCAGTCCGCCGGAGAGCCGCGGCAGGCGTTGGACGCCGCGCTCGACGCCCTCGACGCCCACGAGGCGTTCGCCGCTGAGCGTGCCGTGCTGGCGGCAGCGTTCGAGCTCGCCGTCGCTGTCGATGACCCGGCGCAGATCGACGCCCGCGCCGAGGCTCTCGCCGCCCACGGCGAGCCCGAAGACCGTCGCCACGTGCTGCGGACGCGCAGCCAAAGCCACCAGCACCTCGTCGGCGACGCTGACCGCCGCGCGCGGTACCGCGCGTCACTGCAGGCGTGGGTGCAGGCGTTCCCGACCGACCGCGAGGCCCTCGAGCCGCTCGTCGGTCTCCTGCTCGATCACGGCGAGCTCGAAGGTGCCGTGGCGGTGCTGGATCGCGCCTGCGCCGCAGGGGCTGGGGCGGCGTTGCACCTGCTGCTGTCGAAGACCGCCGCGGCCGCGCGCGCCGGCAGCGGCGCGGTCGAGCTGCGGGCCCACGAGCTGCTTCTCGGGCTGCCGCTGGCGTCCGACGTCCGTGCCCGCGTCGAGCATCGGCTCGTCGAGGTCTACGTCCGCGAGGGACGCCCGGAGCGCGCGGGCGCGCTGCTGTCCTCGCAGGCGACGCGAGACGAGCTCGATGACGACGCGCGCGTGGCGCTGTGGCTGCGCGCGGCGCAGATCCATGAGTCGGGACAACAGCTGACGGAGGCGATCGCGGCGCTCGAACGAGCCGTGTCCGCTCGCCCCGACGACGGCGGACTCAGCGAACGCCTGCGCACGCTGTGTCGCGCGGCGCGCGACGATCATGCGCTGGCCCGCGAGTGCGCCCGGAGAGCGGCGCGCCTGCCGCCGGGCCCCGAGCGCAGCGCGTTGCTGGTCGAGGTGGGCGACGTCGCCCGCAGCGCGGCGCGGCTCGACGACGCACGGCGCGCCTGGCTCGCCGCGACGCGGCGGGCGTTCTCGGCCGAGGCGTGGGCGCGCCTTGAGGAGCTGGCAACGCAGACCGGCAGCGCGCGGCTCGTCGTGCGCGGGAACCTCGCTGTCGCCCGCGCGTGGGGGAGCACGGCCCCAGCCGACGCGGTCGCCCACATCGCGGCGGCGGCTACCTGCCTCGCGCGTGATCTGGGGCGCTCAGGGCTGGCCATCCGCGTGCTCGAGGCCGGCGAGCGGTTCGCCGCCGCCCAGGGCGTCGACGATCGCCAGTTCGCGCTGCCGCTGGTCGATCTGCTGCAAGCCGCCGGCGACGGAGCCGGCGCCCGCGCCCGGCTCGATGGGCTCGTCGAGCGTGCGGCCGGCAGCGCCCGTGCGCGGCTGCTCGAACGCCGCGCGGTGGTAGCGGCCGCGCTGCTCGGCGACGACGACGCTGCGATCAACGATCGTCGCGCTGCGCTCTGGTTCGATCCGACCGCGGCGGAGTCGGCCCGGGCCCTCGCCAGGCAGCTGCGTGCGCGGGGCGACGCGCGCGGCGCGATCGACGTCGAACGCGCGCTCATCGACGCGACCCTCGAAGGCACGGAGCGCGCTGCCGCATACGGTGCGCTCGCCGCTGTCGCCGCGCGCGACCTGGGCGACGACGGCGCAACCGTCACTGACGACCTCTGCGAGGCCGCGCTCCGCGGCGGTGCGCGGCTGGACGTCATGCGACTGCAGCTCGCGGCGCGCGAACGGCTCGGCGACCCTGCCCGGCTGCGCACGACGCTCGCCCTGCTTTCCCGGCAGGCGCTGCCCGCTGACGAGCAACGAGCCGTCGCCGGCCGCCTCGCCGACCTGTGCGAGACCGACGGCGCCTACGGCGAGGCCGCCGATGCGCTGCTGCGCGTCGAAGAGGCCGGTCCCTCGAACCTGGTCGCCAGCGACGACCAACGGACGGCGCGGCTGCTCGGCCTGCTCGACCGGGCTGGACGCCTGGTCGAAGCCGCCGACGCCGTGCTGCGCGCGCTGAAGGCCTGGCCCGAAGGCTCACCGTTGCTTGGGACCCGGGCTACGCTGCTGCTCCGCGCTGCGCGCTGGCTGGACGACGGCGACCGGGCGCGAGCCGCGGACGCGCTCGGGCTGCTTGGACAGGCAGCCTCGCTGACGCGGCTGGATGATGAAGACGAGCAGCGGCGCGCGACGCTGGCCGAGCGGCAGGAGCGCCCCGACATCGCCATCGCCGCCCTCGAGCAGCTGGTCACACGCGGCGTCGACGTGGAACACACCGCGCTCCGACTCGCCGCCGCCGCCGAAGCCTGGGGCGAGCCCGAACGAGCCCTGACGGCGTGGCAGCTGCGCGCGAGCCGCATCCCTGACGACTTGCTCGCCTGGCGCGCGGTCGAGCGCCTCGCCGCTGCGACTGGCGACCCCGCGGCTCTCCAGGGCGCACGGGAGCGGCTCGTCACGCTCGCTGACGGCGCTGCCGACGAGCAGGCCGCGCGCGCGCTGGCCTGCGCGCGGGACGCGCGGGACCGTCTGGGCGACGTGACGGCGGCGCTCGCGTGGCTCGACCGGGCGCGCGCGCTGGCGGCGAGCCCGACCATCCGCCGCGAGTCTCTCGTCATGGCCGTCGCCGCCGACGACGCGACCGCCGAGCTGACAGTGCTCGACGAGATGGTCGCCGCCGCCGACCCGCTGTCCGTCGAGGAGCGCACCCGCCGCGCGTCGCTCCGGCTCGCCGCCGCCGACTCCACGGCCGCCTTTCAGACCATCCTCGATGACGCACAATTCGTGATCGCCGCCGGCGCAACGCCGGCGGCGGTCACGGCGATCACGGCGGTGCTCACCGCGGTGACCCGACGCTCACCGGACGTGGTCGTCGCGACGTTGCTCGCCCACCCCTCCGCGGCCCTGCGCGACGCGGTCGTGAGCGCCATGCCGACGCTGCCCCCCGGCGCGCTCGACGACGAGGCGATCGTGTCATTGGCCGATCGGTTCCCTGAGGCGCCGTCGTTCGCACGGGCAGCCGCACGGCGCGAGCAGGCGTCAGGCCAACTGATCGCCGCCGCGGACCGCCTGCTCGCCGTTGCCGTGCGCCACGCTCACGATGCGGACCTTGTGCGCGCAACCGTCGACGAAGCGGCTGCGATCGTGTGCGACACGGGCGCCACGGCCCTCGCGGACCGCCTCGAGGACCTGCGCCCCGCGCTCCGAAGGCACTCGACGCTCCGCGCCGCCGCGGTCGACGCGCTCGGTCACGATGGCCGCTGGGAGTCCGTGGCCCTCCTGCTCGACGACGCGCTGGTCCTCACCGACTCGCGCGCCGAGCGCCGTGCCCTGCGGCTGCAGCTCGCCGCAGTCCTGCACCACGGCCTGACGACAGCGCCGGCCCTGCTGCGTGCCGCCGACCACCTCGACGCTCTCGTCGCTGACGACCCCGAGGACGTCGAGGCCTGGGATGCCCTCCTCGCCTGCCTCGAACGCAGCGGCGATCACGACCGTCTGCAGGCAGCTCTTGCTGAGCGCGCCGCGATGGCTCAGGGCCCGTTGCGCCGCATGCTCGTCGTCCGTCGGGGCACCCTGTTGCTGGCCCTCGATCGCGGCCACGAGGCGCTGGACGCGCTGCGCGCCACGCGGCGTGACGGTGACGACCACGAGCAGAAGGACCTCGAGCGGAGGATCCACGCCGCGGTCGATGCCCGCGACGCCGATGCAGCCCTTCGGGACGGGGGACCGGCCACGGCACGCTTCCTCGACAACGAGCTCACTCGTCAGCCCGACGTGGATGACGCGCGGGCGCTGCTGGCGCTCCCGCCGGGCGCAGTGCCCCCCGGCGCGCGCGTCCGCGCCCGCCTCGCGCTCCTCGTCCTGCTCGACGGAGAGAGCGCCGAGTCCCACGCCCGCAACCTCCTCGCCCCGGGTGGCGGCCTCGACGCTCTCGCCCGCGCCGACGAGGCCGTGGCCGTGCTCGATGGAGCGGCGCGCAGCAACGACTCGCGCGTCCGCGGGCGGGCGAAGGGCCTCGCTGCAGCGGTGGCACGGACCGCCAGCGTCATCGGCTCCCGCGCGGCGCTCCGCCTCGCCGACGGGCTGCGGGCGCTCGACGACGAGGTCCAGAGCACGCTCACGATCGACGAGGCGTTCGGGGGGGCGACGGCGGCGCGCCGTTGGCGCCTGCACGGACCGCGCGCCGTCGAGGCCGACGGTGCGTTCCTCACCGGTCGAGCGGGCGCGGCGCTGGGCTTCCGACGCGCGGCCCGGCTCGCTGACCGCGAGACTCTGCACCGCATGGCCCGCAGCCTCGGTGTCGACGTGGCAAGCGTCGGTTCCGGCGAGGCCGCCCGCGCGAGCCTGCAGGCGTCGGCGCAGCAGCAGCAGCACACCGTGGCGCGGGGTGTCGCTGGCGATCTGACACTGCTGCGGCTCGGCGACCGCCGCGGCGCCGCGCGCGTCGCCGCCCGATCGGCGGACGCGCGCGCGTCCGTCACCCGGCGGGCGCGGGTGATGCCGCTGACCGTACGCCGGCTCGAGGCTCGCCTCGAGCTCGCGCGCCTCGTCGACCAGCCGGTCGACGACGTCCTCGTTGAGCTCGGTGCGATCGCCGCCGTGGCGCAGGCGAACGCCTCTGCCATCGAACGGCGCGCCCTCGACGCTGCGTTCGCCGTGCGAGCGCCCGGTTCCCACGCGCTTGTGCGCCGGGCCGAGCTGGCCTGCGCGAACGACGACGTCGACGCTGTCGACTGGTGCGAGCGGGCCGCGGACGCCGCCGAGGGCCTCGCCGAGCTGGAAGAGGCCGCGACCCGGCTGCGTCGTCATGCGATCGCCGCTCGCCTTCAGCAGAACCAGCGTGACGCGCTCGGGCGACAGCTGCGGGCCTTCGCGCGGAGCGGCGGACGACACGGCGGACCAGCCATGGACGCCCGCCGCGCCGAAGCGCTCTCGGTAGCCGAGGCCGCCGGCATGCTCGACGTCGTCGACGGGATCATGGCCGATGCCGTCGAGGGCACTGCGTCGGTCGAGGAGCGCGTCGGCGCGGTCCGTCGGCGAGCCCAGCTGCGACTCACGGTCCGGCAGCCGCGCGAAGCCTTCCGTGTACTCGTGGACGGCGCCGCGCTGGCGGGGCCCTTCGCCGGCCCCCTCCGCGACGAGGCTTACGCGCTCGCCGCCAGCGAGGCGCTCATCGACGACATGCTCGAGGTGGTCGACGACGACCTCGCCCGTGCCGGGCTGCTGGCGGTGGTCGGGCGACGCGCCGAGGCGACCGCGCTCGCCGCGACCCTCGATGACCCCGCCGCGCTCTGGCTCCTCGCGGACTGCGCCCAGCGCGCCGGCGACCCCGCCGCCGAGGAGCGCGCCCTCGCGAACCTCGCTGCGCGCGGACTCGCTGACGATGCGCTGTCTCAGCGGCTCGTCGATGCGGCCGCCGCGCGCGGCGCGGCCGACGAGGCCGCCCGGCGGGCACTGGGAAGGCTGGCCAGTGCCACCGTCGACCCCGCTCGCCTGCAGGCCGCGGTGGTGCGGCTGCAAGACGTCCCCGCCGCCGAGCGGTCATCAGTCGCGCGCGCGCTGCTCGACCTGGCCGCTGACGCGCGGCGACGTGGAGTCGTCGCTGCGGGGGTCGAGCGGCTGTTTGCGGCGGCGCGCAGCGTCGCCGACCAGCTCGCGCCCGTCGACGACA
>Ga0194129_10005876_pt1 | contig 15374 bp, 10 predicted proteins | sample TA2KigCa35mmetaG_FD_150862 | JGI IMG/M metagenome (GOLD analysis project Ga0194129, IMG submission 150862) | Freshwater microbial communities from Lake Tanganyika, Tanzania - TA2015038 Kigoma Deep Cast 35m | ecosystem: Environmental > Aquatic > Freshwater > Lake | place: Tanzania: Lake... | reverse complement strand
CCGCACTCCAGTGTCCTTCTGGCAAAGAACTGCAAACGAGATTCGCTTGTAAATCGTGCATATACGCATGCTTGGTAAATTGCTGCGTTAAGGCTTTTTCTAATTGGTTTGAAGGATTTATAGTTCTATTTTCATTGTAGAAAGATGTTGAAGCTCTGATACATGAAGGTGGATTGGGAGTGCTAATTTTTTCCATATATTGCTTTATTAGGATAATAATAAGTATAAAAACGACAATATTGTATATAAGGAATGCTATTTTTTACAGTTTAATGCGATCAAAAAGCGCATTTTAAATACTAGTTGTCTTTTGTTTTGCAGTTAAGAAAACCAATTCAAAATTTAGGTGGCTGTATTGAAGAAACATCTAGAAATAGCGTGAGACAAATTTTTTCGTGAAATTTACATCTCTTAGTCTTTTGAAGCCTTAGAAAAAATGTATTTCTAAAGTAAAAAGATAGCATATGAACCGCCAACCCAAAGACAATTTACATTAGTTTTAAATAATAAAAAAGAACCCATTAAGAATCCTGGATTGAGTGATTTGAGATTAAAAGATCGAAAATTTTCTTCGTTTGATTAAAAAAACTCTTCTTTTGTATCTATTACTTTAAAAACTAAGGCTATGTACTATCACACACTCAAGGAAGATAAAAATGAACGTATTCGAAAAACTCTCAATTTTAAAAAAATTATCCTTTTTCTCAACAACAAGGGACGATCTTCTAATACAGCTTGCTGAACATATGGAAGAAATTATGGTTGATTCCGGTGATTCAATAATCAAGAAAGGAGATGTTGACAGCTGCCTTTATATACTTGTTAATGGATCAATCCTCATCCATAATGGGAAGAAAATTAATGTTGAGTTAACAGCTCCTGCAATCTTTGGAGAGCTAGCTGCCCTTTGTCCAGAAAAAAGAACAGCCAATGTTGACTGCATAACAAATGCGCACCTTATGAAATTAGAGCACGAGCCCCTGTTTGAGCTCATCGAGCTAGAGCCTATTCTTTGTAAAGGTATCATCAAATTTCTTTGCAAAAAATTAAGAAGCCATTATGAAGAACTCTCTTTTTAAGGAACAGCAACTACGATTACAACTCTTTATAAGTTTGCAAGCCTTTTAGCAAATGAATGAGTTGATCTTTATTGTGAAATTTCAATGTGTATATTAAAGCCGAAGTCATATAAGGAATATAAAAACTGGATGAAAGAGCATCCATTTTCAGGCAAACTTTTTTCCAGTCTAACTTGTTTTCTTTAGCGGAATATTTGCTTGGAAATAGAGTATCCAAACAAACAATTTGATCATTAGCGTCTAGGTGCTGTGAAAGCAGCTCATGCGCCAAAGGAATTAGGGTAGGATCCTCTGTAGTTAGTGCAGTTTTTGCTTTCATGATTGGATCCGGATCGTAAATTAGTGTCAAAATGTAAAACATTCTATCTCGAGTCAAATCCACCTCAGCGTTCAAGAGACCTGCCAAGATGATATCTTGTTCAGTATACAGAAATTCAACAATTTCTTTAATTTCTTCTATATGCTTACTTTCTTTAGAAAGCGCCTGCTTGAAAAACAATCTATCACTTGAGTTTAAACACTGCAATTTCATTTGGTGTAATGATTTCACAGCCTGATCAAATAACCTGACATTGAATAGCTTTATATTTGATAATATAAACTCCTCAGATTTTTTTTCAGGCATGCTCCCAAGAATCCGTAAAAGGATCTCTTTAGTACTAGAGTCATATTGATTAAAATGATCAACAATATAGGTAACAAAGTCACTTCCCATTAAAAGTATATCAGCTGTAATACCTGTACGCAAGGATGGGTTTTTTAGGCATGTAATTACAAATGGGTAAATACTGGCATTTTTTGTTAAAAAGACTTGATCAATTATTTTGATCATTTCTGTATTCTTTTTTAGCTTCAACAAAGATAGCAAGACCTCTTTTTTATTTTTTTCGTCAAGATATGACATAACAAAAGGAAGTATTGAATAAGTTGATGAACTACTATCTTGACTCTCTGCTAACTTTTTCAGGAATTCTTCTTGAACACCTGATTCAGATAACATAAATCTAATAATAAACATTGCTGAGATAATTTTATCATTTTTAGATAAGCGAAACTTATCAAGGACATTATTTAATTCTTTTTTTGAAGGTTCAAGGCTAGACAATACAGCTATAGCTAAAGAAAAAAGTTCAAGGTCATTGGTCGTATTAATAAGATCTATGACATCTTGTTTCATTTCGATTATTTTTTGAACTCGAATTTGTTCTAGTACAAACGAGGAGATATTTATATCAGAAGAACGTAACGCCTTTCTTAAGTGCCCAATAACTTCATTATGTGATTTTTCACAAATAGTCTCTCTCCATTTTTTATGAAATAAAATTGAGTGAATAGGGCTTGAATCTGTCAAAATATTCCTTAGCCCAGCGATTAAAACCTTAATGTATGATCTCTTCAAAAAGATAAACATAACTATAGAGCTCAATCCAAAAAGAATAATCATTAATGATAAAATAGATTGATTACTTCTAAAAAAACTTCCTAGGATCATCAAGAAAAGACCAACCAGCGATACGGACAATGGGCCTATAATCATGTGCTGATGAATTTGAAGCCAATTCCTCTCTGCTGTTTTTAATGGATTATTTAGTAAAGGAAGTGGCGATTCTGATGCTAACACACCTGAGAGCATTCTAGTGAAAGACAAAAGAAAAAAAGCACTCAACATCATATTAAAAAACTGCAATCCAAGCATAACAGAAACGCCAACAACCACAACAAAAGGTATAATCAACAATGTCATGATGATTCCAATCTTCTTAAGCAGTCTAGCAACAATATATAGAGAAAATATCAAGCTAAAAAAACTTGTAACAGTATAAAAAAGACCTAAAAATGCTGTTAGTTTTTTTTGATCGTTATAAAACGTCTTAGCATAAGTATTAAAATTCAAATCCAGACAAAAGTAAATAAAAGTCAGCAACACAGAAATCGTGATAATTTGAAGTAAATAATTTTTGTTTGTTGATTCTTTGAATTTGAAATAAATATTTTCTTCACGAGTCTTCTTCAAATCTTCATTAGGACTTTCCCCTTTTTTATTAAGAGAAAAACAAACCAATGCTAAGCATCCCATATTGATGAGCACATTCAAACCTAGTACAACAGCAGGAGACATCACATCTTTTAAAGCAACTAGTATAAGCCCACCAATCATACCTCCAACTGCACCACTCCCCCCGACAAATCCGAAAATCCTCTTAAGAGTAGTAACAGAAAAAACCTGGTTCATCAAACTAAAATTAACAAAACTTGAGAGAGTGAAGTTGACACTAGACCAAATTTGTATGAGATAGAACAGAATTTTTGAGGGATAAAAAAATAAAGCGATAGTAAATACCGCGTAAGTAACTGAGAGAAAAAGTAAAGGGAATGACAGTACTTCTTTGACAGTTAGCTTTTTTGACAAAAAGAGTAAAGCATAACCTAGAAAACACGTGATGATACCCACATAGAAATAAGTATACGACAAATCAATGGCTTCAAAATTAATCAAAAACAGACTTAGAGCCTGTGCAGTGATCATAACACCGATTACGCCTTGAAAAAAATTAAACAAAAGAGATCTAAGAAAATTACTACCATCTTGTTCACTAAGTAGTAATTTCTCATTTATCAATTTAAAAAACATATTCTATGGCTTTATTTTTTTATTTTCAGTACAGACACTTTTTGGAACTTGCGAGGTTTTCATAATATCTAAAATCTGATCCCTAAGGTCTTGACTTCCTACAATTTTTTCAATAGATGTTTTAGTCTTAAAACTCCAATTATCTTTTGAAACTGTTCCTGGAACATTAATTCTGTCCATTTTTGGATTTTGCCAGCTAAGCTCTGGGACAAGGCTCAAAAACTCTTGTAAAAGGTTTATGTGAAAAATACTTGAACTACTAAAGCTATCTTTCAATATAGAAGCGATCTGAGCTTTGGTCACTATGTCCGTGCAAGGCCAGTTTTTTTGCTTGCAGAGGTTTTGGCGTAATTGTTTATCGTCAATCCACCACTGTTTAAGAGTCTGTACATCATGCGTAGAAACAGTAGTCAGGCTCAAGATCGGGTAGTTTTTAACATCCTCAAACTGTTGTGAAGAGCCAGGAACTGTCTGCCAGCGCATGACTCTGATCCCGCATATGCCCATATCAGATAAGGCCTTAGAAACACCAAGAGGTACCACCCCAAGATCTTCTCCTATCGGGAGCATATCAACAAACGGTACAATGGTCTGTAAAATCTGAGTTCCCTGTATTAGAGCATCCTCTTCAACACTGGGTACAAACATCCCATCAGAAGCATTTTTACCAACAGGTATCAACCAAAACCTAAAAAAACCCAAGATATGATCTAACCTATAGATATCGTAAAAATTGGATGCATATTGCAAGCGTTTTTTCCAGAAAGAGAAACCATCCTGTTGCATAAACTGAAGGTCATAGGAAGGAAAACCCCAGTTCTGTCCATCCACAGAATTCATATCGGGAGGACATCCAACACTAAACGCGTTATTAAAATTCTTATAATCATACCAAACATCTGCACTTTCTTTATTAACAAGTATAGGGATATCTCCCAGAAGAAAAATAATACTATCATTTGCTATTTTCTTAATCTCTTTCAATTGCAGATAGCACAGGTATTGTAAAAACACTTGATAGTCAATCTCTTCTTTATTTTCTTTTACAAGAACACTAAACCTCTCCTGAGAAACTTCCGTGTCGTCCTTATTCCATTTATCATGATCTAATCCTTTATATTTAGTTTTTAATGTTTTAAAAACTCCATAAGGTAAAAGCCATGCATTTGAGGCTTCGAAATCTTTATAGCTATCTTGAGCTTGCAACTGTTTGGAAAAACGAGTGTAGTAGGTTTGTAAAAAAGCATCCTTACCTTTTTGTACTTTTTCAAATTGAACTTTTGAAGATGCATTTAATTTATTTAGCTTTTTAATTTCTTTATTGAGTTCAGCATCCTGCCAGACATAAGGAAGCTCGCTGAGAGATAAATATAAAGGGCTTATTGCGCAGGATGAACTTGAATTATACGGACTATAATCGGATCCGAAATCATTAAGAGGCAACAGTTGTATTACATCAAAACCCACGGCCTTGCACCATTCTATCAAAGGAATAAGATCGTAAAACTCTCCTATACCGCAGCTTTTTTTTGAATAAATAGAGCTTAAGCTCAGATTGACACCAATATGTCGACTCGGTTTTATTTTTTTCCACCCTTCTTTAGTTGTACACGAATACAGGTAGTCTTTAACACTGATCGCTGAGGCACTATCATTCAAAGATGAATTTACAACTAAGGTTGGATAAGACAAAGACGAATTTTCTGTTAGATATATATGATTATTTTCTGACCATGCTGACGTGTTTTTGTAATTTCTCGGATCAACAAACCAACTTGAACCATCTGTGAGAACTACACTTTGACCATAAGAAGGCAGTGCATAAATGCCTAAACAATTATCCTGACTGGTGTATTCAATTTGCTGAGTGGAATCCGAATACAATTGCTGCGCACTTATACGAAGAACTAAGGCCAAAAAGAAAACACATCTATTTGTTTTTTTAAGTAAAAACACAAACTACCTCATAGTTTGTTTTAAAAGTTTATGTACGTCTGCAAACCTAAAACCCACGCATTCTGTATCGTGTTGTATCCGTGAGGATTAACGATATATTGCAATGAAGGAGTGAGATTGAAATACCTGTAAAAATTTATTTGGTAATTTATCTCCATGTCTATCTCATAGGTCTGTTTAACAAAAGTCCAATTTTCAAATGAGCTGCTATAAAATGAGCATGAAGCCATCATCGAAAGGACATCCTCACTTCGACTCTTTATTGGCCCATCAAACGCTAAACCGGCGAATGTAAAGAAAGGGAAGACAGATTTTTGTGGCGGTGTATACAAAACCCCCATAAACGGCGTTATGTACCTTGTCGCAGACAACCTACAGACCACCTGATCTGCGAGAAAATATAAGCTGTAATTCCCCTTTGATACACCCCCAAAATGATTTTCAACGTCAGCAAATTGGTAGGCTAAGCCGATCTTATAGTTACCAGGCTTATTCTTAGTATTATCCTCAGACCCGGTCATCAAATCAGCTTCATTCATAAAAAGTACGCCGTAAGGACTGTCAAACGTCCACTTAAAACCATGATATCTATTTGCAAAAGTTTGGTAGTTGGTGGAATATACACCCGTTTTATAAACGAAGTGTCTATTTGGTTTAACGGAAAGGTACCCACCCCATACCCCGTTTGGGTATGTTGCAAATGGAATATTATATACAATCGCAACTGGGGTACCATTAATCGAATTATTAACAAATCTATAATATAATGGGGATGCTAAAAAATCATCGCTTGGTGCAAACCGACCTATTTTTATGTTTATAAGATCATTCTTTATCCACTGACTTAGAGATAATGAATATATTTTCCAAGTCTGACCGCCATACACCTGATTTACACTAAACTGGTTGTTTATCTTAGAGGTTAGATTATGACCTGTTCTAAAAACGAATCCAGTATTTATAGAGAATCCTTTTAGGGGTGTTGTGTTACCAAAATTGTATCCCAACCCTAGAAAATATGAATCACAGTACGCAAAACCGCGACTTTGTCCACCTATGGGATTGGTAACAGCGTCGCTTACGTAGTTTAAAACTGCATATACGCCTGAATCAATTAAAGATTGAGGTCTTTCAATCAAGTTGTAATCGGCTTCCAGCTCTGGGTCAAAAGACGCATCAACTCGTGGAAAGGAAAGTACAGACACTAAACATCCAAATACAACAACCCTTTTTCTATGGATAAAAGCGCATAAAGGATTATTGTTATTTTTTTTTATCATGATCACTCGCAACAATCTATGCAAAGAACTACAGCACTGAAAGGATCGACCCTAATTTCAGCCATGCCGAAGTTAAAGACATCAACTTTTGGCCCTATCCAAATACCATCCTTAAAAACAGAGGAGATCATGTCAGCGTATCTGCCATCAGGAAGTCCCGTTTCGAAAGTATTTACTAGTACATCAGAAGTGTTATTAATAACAACAAAGCCCGTGGTGTACTGCATTCTCTTTGGTATTTGTAGAGTTCTTGCAAAAGCTACCTGATCCCCATTTAACCACTTATGGGTTATTCCCGTGGCATTTTTTGTTTTTTTACGAAACAAAACCATGTTTGCAATAGCATTCCATCGGTGTTGAGCAACCCACTTGCTATCTGGATCAAAACATGTGATTTTTTCATTTTTCCATACACAATCTTTTGGAAAACCATCATCATGTTCGGAGAACTTAAAACTAGACATAATTTTTGGTATACCAAAAGGCCATGCCAACATAAATATATAGCCAATCACATATGCATTGTTTGGCGAGTTTTTATAATTTAGACCATCCGAGACATATCTCTCTGTATCGTGATTATCTAAAACAACAACAGCGCGATTATTAGGAAAACCTACCCATGGTGTTCCTAATGAAAACTCCACAAGTTTTTGCAAGCAGTTGCCGTTTCTTTTAAGAATGGAATCTGATAGTATGATACCGTAGTAAAAGCAGGTTACAAAACCAAGAGAAAAATATTTTTCCATATAGCTTTTTACATCTATACCCTCAGGTGATCCAAGAAAATACTCCTGGTAGATAAAAGGAACAGACCCCGAAGATGTCAATAAATTTTCATATACATACTTAGCATTTGTGATATTAAGATGCTTTGCGGCATCTACTCTAAAACCGTCTATACCTAAAGAAAGCAAAAAATTCACATACTTGCGTAATACATTTTTGACATGCTCTTTTTCATAGTTTAATTTAGGTAAGCCTAAAAGAGTGTAGTGCTCAAGATGCCAAATCCTTTCTAATTTAGTATAATCTTGATTTGAGATGGCAATTTCTTTTCCTTCATGTAACACGAAGTCATCTTTAGTATAAGCATCATTATCACAGTTTATGCAGGGGTAGTTATAAGGTGTAAATGTATGACCGTTTGTTCCCTTCCATTCAATCTCATCTTGATCAGCTGTTGCCATGTGATTACCGACAACATCAACATACACCTTTATACCAAAACTATGAGCCAAGTGTATTAAAGACTTTAGATCTTCACAGCTTCCCCAGTAGTCACTAAGAAAATAGGATACAGGCTGGTAAATAGCCCACCAGGGATCTCCCTTTCTGACAACAAACTCACTAACGGGATAAAGCTTAATAGCATCATACCCATGCTCTGCAAGAAAAGGGATCTCATGAAGAATATCCTTCCATTTCCATCCAAATAAGTTTAAAATGGTTGTCGGCTCTTCCGCTGCTATTCTAATAGTTTTGCTCGATTCCAATTTAGATGACAAAGAATCTGTAAGATTTACAATCAACTTTCCAAGTAGAGCAGGCTCCTTATTATGTTCTATTATCCCGCCCACATCTATTTCAAGAACCTTAAGATTTTGCTGACCTATGATGCTAGCTGTCGTTGGTTTTTTAGTAAGTACACTGATTTCACCAAAAGTATCTCCTACCCCCAAAACAGCAATCAGCACACTATGACCACTAGGCTCCAATTTAGATACAACAGCAACCCCTTGTAGAATGTAATATACTTTAAGGTTCGCTTGCCCTTGTTCTATTACCACTTGCTTATCTGTAAAAGTTAATACTCTGAGAAAATCCGTTATCGAATTCAACTCCGCTACACTAAAATTTTTAAATATAGAAATAGCAAGATCTAAAATATCTTTCATATGAACCTGTCCTAAAATCAACAGATAACCAAGAAACCAGGAATTGTCAAATAAATACTCGAAATACCCTCAATACGAAACAGCATAAATATGCTATGAATTTAGATTTGCATAGCTGGAAGATGATCCCAAATCTTATTTAATTATTTTATCTAGAAACACATGAGATAAGAAGTGCGCTAAGGTTACATCTCTTGAAGTTTTCAACCCAAAAAGTATGTTTCTTAATCGCACTTCTAAAGAGAAAAAAAACTCAATATTAGGCTGCTTTTTTGCATAAAAAAAGGACTCCTTAAGAGTCCTGGATTGGGCGATTTGAGATGATAAGAAACGATCTATAACCCGATAGGTTTAAAATGATGCTTCATGTCTGTAGTTGCTGACTCTCTTGATTTCATGAGCTCCTTTAGTTTACCTATCAAAAGGAAGAGCTCTTGATCATTTAAGCCACTGATCATAGCTAAAAGGTCTGGATTAGACTCTGTAAGGCACGCATCTGCAATCTCTTGATCCTCTTGATGAGCACTGTAGGAAATTACATACTTCCCTGGATTATACAAATCGCAAACAAACCCTTCCACTGAGGGATCTTGAAGCATGCGGTATGATTCTTCGTACTCCTGCAGCTCTTCAGGGTCATTTCTTTGAATCATAGCTTCAATTCCAAGTGAATTCATATCGTGCCATAAAGGATTTTCGGCAGCTTCTATTAACTCTGCTCTTGTTGAAATCTCAAGCACATTTTCAATTTGATCAGCCCACATAATAGATCTAGTCGCCGCTGAAGTAACTTTCCTAGCAATCTCGGGTACAACATTTTCCTTGTCGAATTCTTGTTGATAATAAGATTCTTTAGCAACACTTGAACTAGTAATAATTGAGCTCATACAACCTTTAAATTTAATTTTAAAAACATTATATCATAAATTAAGGTTTTTTTCAAAAATAAACAAATAACAAACTCAATATAAATATTAATTTACTTGCAATTCAACCATCTAATTCTGCATCAATTAATTACTTGGAGGCAATTAACCTTTCCGAATTATGCAAGTATTGACAACTAAAAAATTTCAATACGATAGTTTATCGAACTTACAGCGTATGCAGCATTTTAAAACTTTGAAGAATTGGAGCTAGTCTTCTATAGGCAGATAGTTCTGCCAATTTTCTAAATCGAAACGCCAGCATTCTGTAGGAAGTCCTATAAATCCATATTTTTCCATAGTATGTTCAAGTATCTGTCGATGTTTAATTGCTATTTCAGAACAATTCATGAATGATCGGTGTGCTTTCTCGCTGAAATCATCAAGCGTTGATGATGGCATTAGTAGTTCTTCAGCAAGTATATTCACAAGTGTTACATCTACTACTGTTCCTAGTGTATGCCTTCCCCCCTTTCTAGGATCACTAACATACCTTTCATCAGGCAAGATTTCCCAAAACTTCCATTGCGCACTCATTGGCCTAAACCCGTCCCAAATTTTTAATCCAAGTCCTATAGATCTCAATTCATCCTTCACTTTTTTAAGTTGAAATGCGGCTTCTTTTGTCAAAAGAAAATTTTGAAAATCATACACAACTTGACCTGTGAAATTATTAGAAGAGGCATATACAAGATCTACTTGTATCGGATCGTCTATAGACTTTATATCTACTAATTTAGATTCATCACTTCCGAATCCTTTATTTTTTAGAAATGAATTTAATTTTATGCATTTTCACCACTTTGTTCAAAAAAAAACGAATTAACACATAAATATTTCCTAAACACAATCACTTCAATTCAAAACAAACAACTCAGGCCCAAGAAGGCCATCACAAAAAATCTATCCTTTGTTTTTATCCTTTATGCTAATGTCTTATAAAAATAATCGAAGGAATGTGATGTATGGATCGTATACTTGCCAATCAGCTTCACAATCATGTGGGCAAAAAAGTAATAGTCAAAGGATGGATAAATAACGTTAGATCTCTAGGTAAACTTGATTTTATTATCTTAAGAGATCGCTGTGGATTCATTCAAATTGTCGTAGATGAAAAATCGGAAATGGAAAAGATTTCCCCTCTTCAAGTGGGATCTGTCTTATCAATAGAAGGAGAGGTTGTGAGCAGCTCTTCGGACCTTAAGTATGAAATCATAAAACCTAAAATCCAAGTCATTGTCGACATTTACGAAGCTCCTCCCATAGACTATAACAAACCTAAAATGGCTGCGGACCTGGAGTTCATTTTAGACCATCGTCCAATTTCTCTGCGCAACAGAGAGATCGCGGCTGTTTTTAGGATACAGGCATCTATCGCTCACGCCTACCGTTTATATATGCACGATAATGTACATGCTGTTGAATATTTTGCTCCCAATATCATCGGTGCTTCTTCTGAAGGGGGATCCGAGTTTTTTTCTGTCGACTATTTTGGTCACACAGCCACTCTTGCTCAAAGCAGCCAGCTTTATAAACAAATAATGGTCGGCGTCAATGAACGAGTATTTGCGCTTATGCCCTTTTTTAGAGCGGAAAAATCTAACACAACGCGCCACCTAACTGAAGGCAAGCAATTTGAGTTTGAAATGGGATTTTTCAATCACTGGCATGAAATCTTGGACATTCAAGAAGGGTGTATAAAGTTCATCGTTGAATATCTCCATACCCATAACAAAGCAGATATCGACACCCTTGAAGGATCAATTATTTCAGCTCCAAAAGATGTTCCATTCCCAAGGATCACTTTTGCACAGGCACAGCAGATCTATTTTGAAAGAACGGGCGTTGATGAAAGACACGAACCAGACCTAAGCCCTGCAGCAGAAAGAGAGCTATGTAAATACGCGAAAGAATCCTTCGGCACAGATCTTATCTTCATAATTGACTGGAAAACAGAAAAACGACCATTCTACGCGTACCCTAAACCTGAAAATCCAGAACTCACCAACACCTTCGACTTGCTTTGCGCCGGCACAGAGATTACCTCTGGGGGGCAGCGTAGACACACATACCCTTCCATGCTTGAAGGCCTTCAAAGCAAGGAAATGGATCCTAGAAACTTCGAAGACTATCTCAGTATATTCCGTTACGGCATGCCACCCCACGGTGGATTCGGCATGGGGCTAGAAAGACTTACCATGACCCTTCTTAGGCTAAAAAACATCCGCGAAACATCCCTCTTCCCCTCCGACCCTAAGAGGATTGCAGGACACAGGCTCAAAGCCAAGATCTTCTTTGGCGGAGAAAACATTCGCAATGAGATGATACGCCTTCTCAATGACAGGGACATGGTGTTCAAGCATGTGACACACGAACACACCCCGACTTCTGAAGACTCTGCAAAAGCGCGAGGCACAAATCTTGATGAAGGAATCAAATCTATTATCCTTAAAGGGAAAAAGACCAAGAAAAACTACCAATTCAACATACCCTCCCACCTCAAACTCGATATGAAAGGTGTTGCAGACGCAATTGGCGAGAAGTGCGAATTCGAAGAGCCTTCAGCTATAGAGGAAAGATTTGGACTTATAGTCGGTGGTGTTCCTCCATTTGGATCTTTACTTGGGTTAGACACCTACTTTGACAACCAGATAAAAGAAAAGCAAACCGTAGCGTTTAATTGCGGACTTCCGACTGAATCTATTGTCATGAAATCTAAAGATTTAATTGAACTTGTCGACCCAAAATGGGGCAACTTCACGAAAGAATAGAGAAATTAATGTAGCGGTCAACCGGCCGCTACATTATTTATGAAATGAAAACTCCCCAAGAACCTCTTTAGTCAAGGCAATCAGCGATTGCTGATAAAACGCATCAATCTCCTCAAATGTCGAAGGATTTTCTCCTATCCTCATAGAAACCATGCGACTTTTAATTTCATCAATTCCAGATGATTGCAAATCTTCCAAGACAACAATCCATTCAGGATGGGAAAGCAAAATATTCTCAATACCATTTTCAGAAGAGAACTCTTGAAAAATAAGATCGTAAAGTCCTTTTATATCAGACTCTAAAACAACTAAATCTTTTCGATCATTACTTAAGCCTATATCAACACGAATCTCCCTACCAAGCTGATTTAGTCCGACAAGCAGATCTAAATAAACTAGAGATTGAGAGATCTCATCACTTGCTAAATCAACAAAAAGACCTTCAGCAAACCTTTCAATTTTCCCATGCATCCATTCACTATAGACAAGAGTGCTTGCTATCTGCTGTGGCGCTGTGTCATCATCTATCAAAGATAACCGATATTCTCTTCCTACAGTAATAAGAGACATTTCCATACTTTCTTTACTAGTCAAATCTGTATGATTAACTATATCTAAAAAGATCAATTTGAATTCTGGATCAGATTCTGCAAGCCTCATAAAATTCAGTATAGCATGCGCAAAGCAAACAGCTTCTTCCGAATCAACTGTAACATCTTGAACTAAAAGAAGAGATTCTATCCAATTTCTGAAAGCTAAATTCCTATCTAAATACATAAACCTTGTGATAGGTGCAGCAGTAAGCTTAAATAGATTTCTCATAATCTCTTTGTGCTTATAAGAGCCTTCAAAAAATGAATTATCAAGTAAAATAGAATCATCAATCTCAGGAATCTCTATTGCATGAATTTCTTTCAACCAATCGATATCTTCTACATTGATCTGAAAATCTGTATTAGCTATACCTCTAGAAGCAGCCTGCGCAACTCTTCCATCTCTTTCATCATCCCACAAGGAAGATCGAGGTGTTACCGTATTCGATCGGCATCTAAACAAACCTACAACACTTGAAATAAAACTCATATACTCCTAACTATTTGCCCTTTTTTTCTCTAGGAAAGAAATGCATTTCCCAGCTCTGTTTTTTGGCGTCAAACGCTGCATATATATTTACAGAGTCTACATCCTTCAACTTCTTATATAAAACTTGACCAAAACGTTGCTTATCCACAGGTATTTCAATTACTGATGGTGTTGTATCTTTCGGATTTGGGTCAGAAAAGATAGGCTCTGATTCTATGAGCTTAAGCGCAAGCTCTATTGTTTCATCTAGATTCAACTTAAAACAGCTACCTTGCTTCATAACTCGTGTTCCTGGCCAGGATGGCGTGTGCTTAATCTGATATCCCTCGATGATAACCCCGGGAAGAATCAATTGTTTTTTCTCACAAACGGGATCTCTAAGACGGTATTGGTTATACTCGATGAGCCTTGAGGTATCGAAGTTTTCTCTATCAATCAAATCCCTCTCAAAAACAGGGATTGTTTCTAGCAATCGATCTTGGATCCAGCATGGATTTATCGACAGGCCATTTACAAGTGAGCCAATTATTGCTGATGGATTTTTGTTAAATATTGCACTTAAGGGCAAAGCTAATCTTTGAAGATTAAACTTATCGAAATCCAAAGAAGAGCCTAAATGGATTGCTATAAGGTTACCCTCGGGGCTAATGTAAGCACCACCTGAAGAGCCGTAATCAGAATCATGAAAAACTCTGAGACAGGTATCGCTAAATCCAGGGGCTTCAGCATCATGAACCGACACCTGCAAAGGTTTTGACAAGGGATGGTGCAGCAAAGCTGGCGCTTCAACACAAGCGCAGACGTCCATAGAGAAAAATCGATGGCGTTTGCCAGGACTATCCTCCAAAGCTACAATTGCATAATCCAGGTCAGGATCATACTCAACAACACCTTTCACTTTATAGCTTATGCCAGCAAAAAACTCGAGATCTCCCCTTAAAAACCCAAAGTCCACAGAGGTATCACTAAGGCTTACTCCCTCTATACTATGGCATGCCAAAATGGCCAAATCTTCAGATATCAGACAGCAACTACCCAGCTGAGTCCCTTCTGATGACACAACACCAACACACTCTTTTACCCCTTGCAGCACTGAGGCAAGACTTACTTCATTCATTGCAGATATTTGCCCTGGCAGCTTTGAAGTTTTCGATTCAACAACTTTTAACACATCTGTTTGTCTCATTCGATTGACATCAAAAACGGGCTTAAGGCTTTCATATTCGGAGTGAAAACTAGAAGAAGCGATAGCAGAAAAATAACTTTTAGAATTTGAAGAATAAAAAGAATTGTATATAGACATAAAAAACCTTGCAAAACTTAATATATTTTACTATAAATCATAAAATAAAGCGAAATCATCATCAACTAACAAGATAATAAATCTAACTATAAAAAATTAAATTGATGCGACTTTTTTTTCAAAAAATTCAACCCCCAAAGACACACCATCGATCTTGCTTATCAAACATTTAGCGACCTTAAACCTATCCTCAACAACCTCAGGAACATCTGTAGTCACGTATAGATCTAATCCGTTTTCCGCAGAAAAAACATCATCAATGTAAAACATATTTGCAATAAATCCATCCTGGGAGGGAAATAAAGACAGCCCTTTGCTTAACACGTTCCAATCGTGATCATTGTGAGAGGAGATATTCTCTTCACGTACATGAAAGTACAAAAGCGCTTCTAGCAACCTAGATAGACTAAGTGCACACCGCCCTTCCCTTGTGATATGAAGGTAAG
>Ga0194129_10005874_pt1 | contig 15376 bp, 25 predicted proteins | sample TA2KigCa35mmetaG_FD_150862 | JGI IMG/M metagenome (GOLD analysis project Ga0194129, IMG submission 150862) | Freshwater microbial communities from Lake Tanganyika, Tanzania - TA2015038 Kigoma Deep Cast 35m | ecosystem: Environmental > Aquatic > Freshwater > Lake | place: Tanzania: Lake... | reverse complement strand
TAGCTCCACATTAAAGGGTAGTATGTGCCGTTGTCCCCATACCTAGTGAATCCCCCTAAGTGACCTTCAGGCACATTTCCGCCTTGCCCCTGCGTTACAATTTTACCAATTCTTAATGGTTGCATCTTAAATATATATAAGAAAATAAAAAAAATCCATAAAACCAGTTGCATCTTCTTTTAAAGCACATATAATAATAATCAGTTCATTGACATTTTATCTGTAGTGAGTAGGGGTTGGGACCCCGAAGGTATACTGAATAGTCCAACGCCGTGCCCCACAGGCGAGTGCAGATGGATACATTTGCATATGAAAGGGTATATGATTGGTAGCAGTCGGTAAGAGATGTAAGCCTGCCGTGATTAAAAATCACTAGAAGTCATATTAATATTAAGTTCAGTTAAATGAACGAAGCCCTTGGCTAGTATTACGCATTTTAGAGCATAGTTGGAAAAGGCGAAAAGCCCCAACACGATTACGTAAGCTGATTACACTTAACTTAGCTGGTAAGTTACAGCAAATTAAATTCGAATCCAGTGTAATTGATGCGGCAGATAGAATGTATTTCTTTTTTATATATTTTTCTTGACGTTCTTCCGAATTCATTCATAATGAGTGTATGAAATTGATACTGCCTGAGTTACAAAAGGTAACCAGGGAAACCGGGGAACGCTACTACGTAACACCTGAAGGTAGAAAATACCCTTCAGTTACAACAGTTCTTTCTGAAGAAAAAAAGAAAGAATTAAGAAAATGGAGAGAATGGGTGGGAGAAGAAGAAGCAAATAGAATCAAACAATTTGCTGCAAACAGAGGGTCTAGGTTCCATACACATTGTGAGAACTACTTGACCAATAAACCAGTAGAGAATACTATTGGACCAATGTTTGATCAATTCACACCATTGCTTGGTAGGATTAGTAAGATCATGTGTTTAGAACAGCACCTTTATTCAAACTTACTGAGAGTTGCTGGCCAGGTGGACTGTGTTGCAGAATTTGATAATTTCCCATCTATCATTGATTTTAAAACTAGTTCCAAGCCCAAGTCCAGAGAGCATATTTGGGATTACTTCATGCAGGCCAGTGCATATAGTTACATGCTTCTTGAGCGCACTGGCGTTGATATTCAAATGATTACAATTTTAATAAGTTGTGAAACACCCGCCACTACTCAAATTTTTATTGATAAGAGAGACAACTGGTTACAGAAGTTTAAGGACTTACGTAGCAAATTTGATGACAGTTCAATTAATTTGTAATTTAAGTTGACTTCTAACTGAATTCCTATACAATAATATTATGAGCAGTAAAACATTAGATAAACCTGAAATTGCACCTTTTGTAGGTCAACATGTTACTGAATTTCATTACACAGATCGCGATGCATGGGAGGTAATTGAGGTTATTAGCCCTCGCCGTATTAAAATACGTGAGCTTGATGCTAAATTAACCCGCGCACCCAAAGATTTTCACCCTGGGGGGTTCAGTGGTCATTATGCTGACAATTATAATCAAGAGTACAAGCTCTCGAGCAAAGAGGGTAACCCTGTAAAAATACTTAGCTGGCGTTCCAAAGCAAAAAGATGGTGCGAAGTTGGCCAGCAGACACGTTATAGCAAATTTGGCCTTCATAAGAAAGGTGAGCAAGCAACTAAGTTCCACGATTACAACTTCTAATGATACCTCCCACGAAGTTAAAAGACTATGTAGCAGCCGGGCACGACAAACGCAAGTTAGCGCAGTGGTTGCTTAATGTTTATATAGGTAAGCATATCCCTTTGAGATTGGCTGACTTGGCTGATACTGCTACTGTTGCTAGTGAGATAGATGCCATTGAGGAATGCATTGAGGCTGGTGATTATAAGGATGCTATTAATATGGCAGAAGAAGGTGCTTTATCTATTCTAGAAGACGAAGGGTATGAAGTGCCAAACAATGAATAACGTTATATTTGATTGTGGTACAAACATGTGTCAAGGTCTTAAGAAGATGGTTGAACAATACAACCCGGATGCCAGCTGGTGTATATTTTCTTTTGAAGCAAACCCCTATACTTATCAACATGCTAAAAAAATAGTTGAAGCATCTTACCCTAATTTAAAAATTAATCTCCTTAATAAAGCTGTTTGGGTTAAGGATTGTACTAAAAAAATGACTGTGGAATACAACGATGAACGTACAATTAAACACAATACAAAAGCAGTAAATGCCAGTGTAGATATGTTGGATTTGTCAGATGAAAACTCTTACTGGGTAGGCGGTTCTAGTAACATTATGGAAGATAATTTTAATTCTAACCATGGGGTTGTAGGTCGGGTAAAGGTTAAAGCGGTGAATGTTGATTGTATTAATTTTGTTAAATTTATTGAGTCTAATACTACAACTGATAGTAATATTTTTATTAAATTTGATATTGAAGGTGCAGAATATTCTGTTATTAATAAGCTATTAAAAAGCCCTGTCATTAATAATGTTAAAGAAATTACTGTGGAGTGGCATAATCATCTTCTTAACGAAAAGTATGATGAGGGGTTTCTTATTGATGAGCTGTTAAAAAAATCTATTAAAATTCACGGACACGGGTAGTATGAGAAAGGTTGCCGAGTGGGTAGTAGCGTGCATATTATTTTTTCTTGTTGTGCTTGTAAAGATTTACAACAAGTATTGTGACTGGAGTTTTCATAGACAATTAAAGAGAAAATAACATGATAGTATGGGGCGCCTCTGGTCTATTTCATGATGCGGCATTATGTGTAATAAGGGATGGCCAGCTAGTGTTTGCTTCTTCAGCTGAACGATATTCAAGATTAAAGAACGATAAGCATCTCAACAAACAACTTATAGACGAATGCCTGAGATTCGGTACACCAGATAGAATTATTTGGTATGAAACACCATGGAAAAAAGCCGCGCGAATTTTATTAATTGATAAGAAAATATCTTATAAAAATGTTAAAGAATATCTAAACAATTTAGGGATAAAAGCACCTATAGAGTTTAGTGACCACCATTTGTCCCATCTTTACTCTTCTCTGTATACAGCTCCATTTTGTGTAGATAATTCATTAGGGGTTGTGGTAGACTCTGTTGGTGAGTTCGCTTCGATCTCCTTGTATCACATTAAACAACATCACGAAATAAAGAGAATATATACTCAGTATTATCCTAATTCTTTAGGTTTATTTTATTCCGCCATAACTGATTTGGTGGGATTGAAACCTCTAGAAGATGAATACATTTTAATGGGAATGTCCTCATATGGAAAACATAGTAAGTATTATAATATTTTTAAAAATTATTTTTTTAATAATAATAAACTACTCGTAGATTGTCGATATGGCTGCAGAGGATTATGGTTTAGTAAAGAGGTTGAGACCAATAAATTTGATATAGCATGGGCAGCGCAAACTGTTTTTGAAAATATCTTAATTAACTTAATTAAAAAATATCTAATAAAAATTAACTGTAACAAGGTACTATATGCTGGTGGCTGTGCACTTAACTGTAAAGCCAATTCACTTTTGCGCGCAGAAGTAGATAAAATCTGGATATATCCTAACCCTGGGGACGCTGGAGCAGCCGTTGGCGCTGCTTTAGGATATCTGAATAAAAATATAAAGTGCAATATGTTTACTGGATATGATGCAGGTATCATTACAGATGTAGATCATATTATAGCTTCACTCAAATCAACCAGAGTTATAGGGGTAATGAACGGTAAGGCAGAGTTTGGCCCCAGGGCTTTAGGTAATCGCTCTATTTTAGCTGATCCGAGAATACTTTCTATTCAAAGAGAAGTTAATAATATTAAAGGTAGAGAGCAATTCAGACCCTTTGCACCCGTCGTTTTAAGAGAATATGCAAATGATTATTTCAAAATAAATAATCTCTGTGACTTTTATTACATGCAATACACAGCTCCCTGCATACAGCAAAAATTAATCCCCGGGGTAGTACACGTTGATTCATCTTCAAGAGTCCAGGTGGTTGATCACACCAACCCTTTTATGTATAGTGTATTACAGGCTTGGTATAAAGAGACAGGATGTGCGGTATTGCTAAATACGAGTCTTAATATCAAAGGTAAACCGTTGATTAATAGCAGAGAAGATATTAATGAATTAAAAGGCTTGAACATTATTACAGTTCATACATAATATCAATATGAACAAATATTGCTTTGAATTGTATGAAAGTAGTAACAGAGGGCGAGTTTTCTTAGGCCACAAAATAGTATATGCAGAAAATAACGATCAAGCTTATGAAAAAGCTTCTGAAAAGCTTGAAGAAAATGTGCAGGCTTTTCAAATCTATATTCCTCAAGAGTAATATGAATTTTAATATTGTTGAAGAATATGATGGCAGATTGCCTGTCTATCACGTAATTAATAACAACACTATTATTAAAACATTTGATTCGTATAAGGAAGCAGAAACATTTTGCAATAATTCTAAAAAAAATATCGGTCCATGTGGGGAAGAGATACCATGAATCCAAACAATTCTACTGTTGACATGGTTCTCACATCAATTGTTAATAATAAACGGGTGATGAGAGCCATTGTTGAGGATATGAATGAACGCTTCAATATTAAAGTAGATGAAGAGAAGCTGGAAGCATATCTCAATACAGTAGAGATAGATGCCAAACCAAACATTATCGTAATGTGAGAAAGATTAAAAACTGGATAAATCTAGCAACAAAAACATTTATTAATGATTGTTCATTAGGATTATTTTTAATTACTATAGGGTTTATAGGAGGCTTATGCTACAATATACTGTGGAATCTATTTGTAACTCTTTTAAAGCACTTTTAGGTATTAAAATTAAACCCGCCCCTAAGCCTGGTCCCAATACCTTGGAAGAGCTACTTAAGCAGTTTGATTTGCCTCCAAAAGAAAAAACTGTATCTGATGTGATTAGAAATTATCTAGTTCAACAAACAATGGCATCTTTAGAAGTAGAAATGCTTCGAATGGACCCAGCTACCGCTTATGTAGGGTATACACGAACTAAGAATGACAATGAAACTATTCTGATAAATTTTGTCCCATGTGTGGTGAGACCAGAAGTAATATATTGTACTTATGGCAAAAATTAATAAAGTATCGGCGCAACCACAATATTGGCTAGTGCGCATTGATGTTACTGATCCAGATTGTCTGTTTTCAATTAAATCACAGATGACTTACCAAAGAGTGGTTAAAGCCGTGTCGCCTAATGCAGCTACAAAAGCTGCAGCAAATTATTGTAATAAGTATAAAAAAATACACCCCGGGGTGGATTTTAAGTATTCTACTAAAGATGTAACGCCTTATTACTATCCTATTAGACTTGACCCAAAACCTGAAGATAGTACAGGGGTGAGAAAGATTAAAGTTTAGTCAACTATAAAAAACTGCAGATTAATATAAATAATCTGTATGCCTTTAACTAAAGTATCTGGATTATTACTCACAACAGACCAAACTGTTCGTACTGCAAGTATTTCTGCTGCTGCTATAACTTCAGATAAAGTTGCCATACTGGAAACTTTATCGGCTCAATCTGTAGATTTAATTAAATTACCTGCTAATGATGATGTTGGAGCTGTAATACGTATTGGAGAGTGGGATAGAACACCAGGAACAGATAACAGAGGATTTTCTGGTGTATACATATCTTACGACGAATTGACACATTTGCTTGGTGTAAGCGCACAATTTGAACCTGCAGCTGGGGTTCCAATAGCATACATTGGAAGTTCTGGTACAATCCAAACTTTAAATTTGAGCGCATACAATGCACAAATTGATTTCGGTAATAGCAACAGGCACAATGTATCTGATTTGAGAGTTACAAATGAAACAGTAGAAAATTTATTTGCTACAACAAATATAACAGTGAGCAGCTTAAGTGCCAGGAAAGCTTACATAGAGGATTCACTACACACTAATTTGTCTGCTTTTGCATTAACAGCTTCCAGCTTAATATTTCCTACAACATTTCCAAATGTAACAACTCAATTGGCACCAGCATTTACAGGATTTAGAAATAGAATAATAAATGGAGATTTTCGAATCAATCAAAGATATGCTGGATATCCAATTGCAGAAGGTTCAAATGATACAAATGTTTTTGTTGCGGATAGATGGTTAATAAGACATACCCATCCTTCCACCACAACAATACAATTAATTTCTGCGGCAGATTCTATGCTGCTGACTGCTAACGTCTTGCCAGCCGGGTTTACCTCTGGTCTTCAAATAAATGTTACAGTTGGAGCTAGCACTGGCACCAATGATTATTACGTGATAAGACAAATTATTGAAGGTAATTTTGTTAGAGATTTAAATTTTGGTACAACTTTAGCCAGAAACATTACAATTTCATTTTGGGTTAGATCAAGCTCAGCTAGCAATTATAATCTAGCTATTCAAAATAGAGACTTGAACAGAACATATGTTGTACCTTTTCAGGTGAGCGTGGCTAATACCTGGGAATATAAAACATTTGTAATACCAGGTGCACCCACAGGCATCTGGAGATACGATGAATTAGCAGGGCTGGTTTTAACCATTACATTAGGCGGCGGTAATTCTGTAACTACTGATCCAAATATATGGCAATCCAATGCAAATGTTGCGTCTAGCACAATTTCTAATGTTTTATTAGCTGGTGTTAATAATTTTATGATTACCGGGGTGCAGCTTGAAGCTGGTACAAATTCTACTCCCTTTGAAGAAAGAGGATACAATACGGAACTTGCCCTGTGTCAAAGATATTTCTTCAGAGCTGGGGGCCGAAATACCAACTTACCCATTATGCAATTTGTGTTTACTGCAGGTGGTATTGGGTTAGGTGTTCTGGAGTGTCCTCAGCCTTTGAGAATAGCGCCAAGCACTTCAAACATTACACTAAATAACTTGGAGGCCACGCCTCCTGCAAACGCAAATGTTACATTAACAGGTGTGAGTTCAGTTTTAAATCAAAATAGAGTAGGACTAACCTTGGGCGGCATGTCAGGCGGTACTGCAAATTTTTCTAGCATACTGCGTGATAAAAGTACAGGCTCGTCTTTCTTGGATGTTAATGTTGATTATATTGGCTCAGCTACCCGGCCAGTAGATTAATAGTTGCAATACTATTTGTTTGCTGTTATAATGAAATATGATCCTCGCGGTGGCCGAAGATTTTGATGGCTTCAAAACAATTTACACAGTAGTAGACATTGAAGGCACAATTCCTAGAGTCATAAAAAGCTTTACAACTTTAACAGAAGCAGAGCATTACATTCAAACTACAAAAATAGCTGATACTGTATTATGATTTTGAGAGACTTTATATTTGATGTATTCAAAGCATTTTTATATTTTGCGTTATCACCTTTGCAGTGGTTGTTCTGGAAATTTCCAAAAGTGTATGAAATTATTGTCACTACTATTGTCTTTTGGAAGAATTCATTACCAACCAAAGCTGAGCTTGTGCATACAGGTGTGCACTGGTTATTCTTAATTACATCAAGCACTATAATTTGTATATCTTATGTTGTGAAACTATTGATTGTGTTTCTTGGTATGTTAGTGAATTACAATAGCAAACTAATTAAAAAATATAGTTGACTAATTCTAAAGTTCCTTCATAATCAAACAATGAACTTGTCTTTATGTTGTCAGAGCAATGTGCTCAATGATAACGGTATCAAATTCAGAATGATGACTGTAACACAGTTCAAGAAAAAGCCCAGAGCTGAAGCATTGAAGACATTGTGTGAACGCATAGTTATTAATTTTCAAACTCTAAAATCTACAGTCGAATTGTGCCGTAATATGAACTTAGCTGGTATGCGCATTGGCAGTGATTTGATACCAGTCATTAATCATCCAGATCTGAATTTAGATTTCTACTCACTGCCCATGCAAGACGAAATGATGCATGCTATTAATGAAGCAAAAGTGGCTATGAAAATGTCCGGTTTGCGCTTTTCAGCTCATCCTTCAGAATTTATTAGCTTAACATCAGACAATCCAAAAGTAATTGCTAACAGCATTCGTGATTTAATTGCCCATGCTTTTGTGTTTGAATTGCTTGATTTGCCTGAATCTCATGAAGTGCCGCTTAACATTCATATTCGCAAAGACGGTGATCCAGAGTTGATATATCATAATGTTATGCAAAGCTTAAAACAATGCCCTTCATGTGTTACCAAGCGCTTAGTATTTGAGAATAATGATAACAAGAAAGGCATCTGGTGTATTAAAAACCTCATCAATTATTTTCATATCAGAGCTGGAATACCCATTACATACGACAATTTACACCATGAAATGTTACCAGGGGGGTTAACACATCAACAAGCTTTTGAAGCTGCATATGCTACTTGGCGTGGCACCATGCCTATCTTTCATTATTCAGAAGGCATCAATGGTACACGCAAGCATGCAGATTATGCTACCAATCTGCCTGCTGATTACGGCCTGCCCGTGGTATGGGAAGTTGAATTGAAAGCCAAAGACCGGGCCATTGAACGCATGCAAAAACAATTGCTACTAGAGAGCAGAAAATGAACCGCATTCTTATTATTGATGCTACCAACTTATTGTACCGTATATATCACGTTTTTAAGAGTACAGATATTAATGAAACAGTGAATTTGTACATGCGCAGCATTAACAAATACGTACGCATGTTTGATCCCAACATCACTTATGCTGTGTCTGACAAACGACTCATTCATGGTAAAAAGAATTATCGACGCCAAGAGCAAACCTACAAACAAAACAGAGATAGTAGCATGTGGCAAATTGTGCATGCTGCAGAAGATGAAATACACAACACCATGCAACAACAAGGCATACGCCTCATGTTTCCAGGCATTCTGGAAGCAGATGACGTAATAGCCTTTCTCTGTAACCATCTGGATGGTAATAAAACTATTGTGTCTACAGACAATGACATGGCACAATTAGTGTGTCCGCAAGTTCAATTATATTCGCCTGTGAAAAAAATTACTATTAATACAGAAAATTTTGATCAATATTTTCCTGTTCCAGCTAGCAAATATTTGCTATACAAAAGCATAATAGGTGATGCATCAGATAACATTGAAGGGTTAGCTGGTTATGGGAAGGTTAAAGCCAAAAAATTAACAGAAAATTATGATACAGATTTTTTAAAATTATCTGAGGTTCTGCAACAGCGTCAATTACATAACATGCGATTAATGAATTTGAATCAAGGCTTGGTCGAGCACCCTGAAGAGCGTGATTGTTATGTGCAACAGCTAGAGACCCAAAATAGCTGAAGCATCTTGTGCGCTTATATTTGTAAGCTCTTTCATGGATTCAGGTAGAGGTGTGAATCTGATAACCTCTATCCCGTAAGAATCAAACGTTCTGTCACCAGAAATTATTGGTGTGTCTGGTGTAAATTTATGTTGTACCATTAGGTCCTTTACATTCTTGTCCCACTTACCTGGTTCACCCCACATCTTAATAGCGCTAGCATCTTGTTGTATATACCACATTAACTCATTTATTTCTTTTTCGGATTTTGATGTCTTTTTAGCTAATTCTTGAATGCATTGATAGGTATTAAATGCTTCAACCTCTATATTGTAATGATTGCCATAATGTGCAAACCAAGGTGGATCTTTTTCTTTGCCGTAATCTACTCTAACATCAACTAATATTTTCATAAATTCTCCAAGGCTTGTCTATCTGCTTGATCAACTTTACTCATTTGATTGGCATAACTGATATATTCATCCACAGACATGTTTACTGTTTTCCAATCTTTCTTGTCTTGCATATCTGTAACATGCGGTATTATTTTGAATGTACCAACTATCCTACCTTTTTGATTTAGTAGTACTGCAGAGGAAGTGGCTCTATTCATAAAAGCTAGTCTTATATCACCAAGCAAAGCTGAATTCAGATAATCCACAGCAATAAAATCCCAACCACTGTCTACAAGCTTTATGAACCCTTCTCTGCATTCATGAGGTATATTGTATAAATTGTTTTGTAAAGTATGAGCTCTGGATTTATCATAAGCACTGGAACTGCGGCTTAAGTCCAGGATATACTCTTCTACCCGACGATACACATCTATTTCATACTCGCTAACTTCACTCATAAGCTTTCAATTGCCTCTGCATCACTCTTGTCCAGTTGCCTTAAATCATGACTCAAGTCTATGGATGCTCTTAAACCTGCATATTGTTTTTGTTCAAAGTAAGGTTCTATGCATTTGATAAACATGTCCAAGTATTTGTATGGAAATATGAATTTAGATAAGTGGCGATTTGCCAACAATGTTCTGGCAGCATATCCAATAAAGTAATGGTCCAGGTGCTTATCCAGATAAGCAGTTGTAGATAATCCCCACTTCTTACCATTATTATCATATGTAGCAATTAAAGCATTGCCTGGTGTGTTTATGGTGTCTCTATATTCATAGTCTATTTTCTTTTTACCAGAGTTATGATCTTTAAAAAAATCTAAAATATTTTGAGCTTTTTGTTGTTGCCGCAATTCTGCACCTCCTCTTTTCAAAACAGTCAAGTTGTCATTCTCCGCAACACGTCCAGAAAATATAGGTTTCTTGGTTTGGTTCATGTAAACTACAATCATTTGATCATCAGGTATCATAGGTTTAATAAAGCAGATGTATCGTCTTTGGATATGTTGGATCCAAGATTAACACTCTTGACACTGAATGTAGCATGGTGTTTGTTCATGGTGGAACTGTGTGTAGCTTCAATGCTGGCATAATCATTTTTATCAAATCTTTTTATGTACATGTCAGTACCAAAATCTTGCCATGAAGTGGGACTCTTGTACACATGCGCAAACCATGCTCTCATGAGAGCCACAGGCATGAATTTATCTACTTCTATATCTGCTGTGGCATGAATACCAGCAGGCATGCTGGAAGGCACAAAATTAGGGTGCTTGATATAATCTACAGCATGCACAGTGAACAGTTTCATAAATTCATTATTGCATCCCTATCTTCTTTGCCTATGCCCTTGAAATGTTCCCTGATAACATCAAATTCTACAACATGATGCAGTGTATCAAAACCAAGTCTGTCTTGCAAATCATCATAGTCTTCATCTTTTCTATAAGAAAACCCTAATTCTTTATCTGTATATTCTATAATTAGTTTCTTGCCTTCCATACGTTTCTTTAACAATCCTTCATTGTTTACATGTGCATAAAATTCTCTGGCGTCACCCCTATGACTATAATAGTCACATATCTGTAAATATCCTACAAAACACGCTTGATAGGTAAAATCATTTACATCTATGCCAAAGCTTACAGTTTTTACAACTTTACCATGCATTGTGCCACCTATAGCAAAGCCTTTGTCATTAATCCCTACTCTGTACGCTGTTATGCTCATAAAGCTGCTATGGCCTCCATATCTGATTTATCTACCTTGTAGGGCACATTAACCTTTAAAACATCAATGTGTAGCTCCCGGTTGGTACTGTCTTCCCATCTGTACAAATATGTCTGGCCTGGCACAGTTTCTTCTTTGACTATATCTTCATCAGTGAAATACGTTTTTCCTAGTACCATGCCAACTTTTAAGAACATTTCATAAGCTTTATTGAATTCTTTTGTTGTTAGTGTGTTCACACCACATACAGCTGGCTTACCTACTTCCCAATCTACATCTGCATCATCAGGTCCATTAGGTATTAAAATCGCTTTAGATTCTACCATTCTTATTTTATAAAACTCATTTTCATAGAAGTTATTTTCTCCATGAGAATCTTTTCTGTATTTTCTCATAGATTAGCTAGTGCCTCTCCATCACTATTAGATATGTTGTGGCCAAAGTTTATGCCAATAACTTTTGCAAACAGCATGAGATGACATTTGTGTGCTGGTGATCTTCTTATCATCATCTCCATCCACTTGTTCGGATCGACTTTAAAATTGTTTGTGGTTAATGTGACATCTTTAATTATGTCTAAAACCAAAGACGATATTTCGTACGGATTGGTAATAGGCTGGCCTCCAAAATTATCACCCCCAGGTCCATAGTGCAATTCAAGCCATGCTTCTACGATACTATTAATGTCAAAACTATTAGTACCTACAATGCCTTCATCAGTGATCTTTCCCCATTTTCCATTATCACTATCATATTTCTGCAACAACAGTTTTACTTTGTATGCTTCACCCCTGTACAAATCAGGTAGCTTCTTCATAGATTTGCTATGGCCTTCATATCACTATCAGACACTTTATGACCCAGGTTCATACCAATAACTGTGCCCATTAATTCACATCGTTGACCATGGCCTGGGTGTTCTTCTATTCCTATTTCTATGTATTTGTTAGGCACAAGTTTGTTAAGTGCTGCATCACTAAAAACATAATCACTAACAACATGCCTGGCCTCTCCTGGTTCTAAAGAATACTCCGCCGAAGAGCCATCATAAATTAATTTAAACCAAGCTTCTATGATGTTTGAAACATCCAATTTGTCTACACCTACAATGCCTTCTACTTGGGGCCTCATAAAAACTTCTTTTTCGTCATCATAAACACTAATAGAAAGCTTTACCTTAAACATCTCTCCTTTGTAAAGATTTGGGGTATTCATAAGTCTTGCAATGCCTCTGCATCTTGTTGAGAAATTTTATGACCATAATTGGTCTTGACCACTGTAACAAATATTATATGAGAGTCGTCGCTGTCTGGATCAAAATGGCCTGTCATAACTAACTGTTTGTTCTTAACGTTTTTGCGTATTACACTCTCATCTTCAAAACTTTGCAAAAAGTCTCCTGTTTCTGCATCACCTTGCCATGCGGCCAGCACCTCCGCCGTCTTAGTATAAATTTCATTTTCATCCCACCTATTAATGCCAGTATAACCAATCAAATATGGTTTTAAAGCGTCATCATCTGGGTCGAAACCTTCTGTATTAGGATCTTGTAGCATGACTTTAACTTTCATGGTCTCATCTCTGTACAAATCTACGGTGTCAAGGCTCATAACCTGTTATTATTTAATATAAATAATACGTGGACTTCGACACAAAATCAATCTATAAAACATACAAGATGTTATTAGAGGCTGATAACCAACCTAATGAGGCAGAAAAAATTGCCAAGTTTAATGATTTGGTTACCAAAGCTAACTTTGTCATATTTAAGAAGTACCCTTTGTTCGGTAGTTTATTAACAAAGCTCTCTGTGGTTCGAACAAAAGCATTGCCCACCATGGCAGTGGATGCAGATGGCAACATATTCATGAATGTTGATTTTACTCTAGAATTATCGTTTGATGAGTTGATAGGCGTATTATGTCATGAGGTAATGCACATAGGTACATTGTCTCTTTTTAGATTAGGCAATAGGGATATGCGGTTGTGGAATGTCGCTTCAGACTACATGATCAACAGGGCACTCACACAAGATGGATTCAAGCTGCCCAAAGGAGGCTTAATACCAGACATGAAGAAAGATCAAATTGTGTTGGACGCTATGATGCTACCAGGATTAACTATTCCTGCAGGCAAGAAGTTTATTATTAAAGACCTAAAGAACAAAACGGAAGAACACGTTTACAATGAGCTTGTAAAAATTAAAAAGGAGCTTGGTGAACAAGGAGAAGATTTTGCTGATATGCTAGAAAAACTAAAAGAGCAACTAGATAAGCATTTATACAAAGGAATGGATAAACCTGAAGTAAGTGAAGGAGAGCAAGGCAAAGTGCAGGGCGCTGGAGGAGACGGAAAAGAAGAGAACTATTGGAAGGATCAAATTGAAGCTGCAACATTAGACGCCAAAGAAAGAGCTGAGAGTGGCACCGGTGGTAGTGGTGGGTCAGGACGAGACATGCTTGATGCGGCTATGAAGCCTAAAATTAACTGGAGACAAATGTTGCGCAATTTCTTTACAATGCATGGTAAAATGTATTCATGGTCTAGACCTGCCAAGAGAGCGCTTGGTGCTGGTTATTATGCTCCAAAAATTGTTCCTAAACCAGAGATAGATATTGTAGTGGCTATGGATACATCTGGTTCTATTGATGATGAGGTCTTTAAACAATTTTTAGCTGAGCTTAAATCTATTCTCACAGGTACCGGAAGCAAATCTAGAGTAAAGCTCTTGTTGTTTCATCATGATGTGTACAGTGAAACTGATGTAACGCCAAACAATATTATGGATGTGTTAAGCAAAATAAAACCACAATCTGGAGGTACTACATTTTCCAATATTGCCCGATACATTAAGCAAAAACAAATAAAGCCCAAGGCTACCATTTATTTAACAGACGGTGAAAATGATACACCCACATTTGAAGTACCAGAAGGTCCAAAAATGTTTTTTATTACACAGCCAGGAGGCACACATAGCATGGTTAAGAAGTATGGCCCTTCATATGATATTGATGTAGTATATTAATAAATAATTAGCATGCAACATTATATCACAGAGCTCAGTAAAAAAGATGGTAAGAAAATACTATCAGAAGCTCGTAAAAAAGAGGTTAATGAACCTATTGATACCAAGGCTGTTAAATCACCTACTAAGCCTGAGCCGGAAGATCCTTTTGAACTTGGACAATATGATTATGCAGAAGGTGAGCCGGTAAAACAATATCAACCCAAGGGCGGAGAGGCCATGAACTTGCCTCAAATGTCTTACAAAACCATGGACATGTTTATGAATAATGCTTATAACACAAAACAAGCGTTATTGATATATGGTGATCCAGGGTTGGGTAAATCTGATATTACCAGAAGTTTTGCTAAAAGAACAAATCAAACAAAATATCAAAATCAGAGAGAATTTGTAAATTGGAGCAAACTTAGCAATGCGCAGAAGAAAGAAGTTATCTCTGAACCTACCAAGTATTTTGTATTAATTGATGTGCGTACTGCTCAACTTGAGCCATCTGATTTGGTAGGCATACCCAATATTCAAGGCAAAGAAGGATATCTAGAAACGCTACAGCCCAAATGGATTTATTTGATGTCACAAGAAGGCTCAGACGGTATCTTGTTTTTGGATGAATTAAATCAAGGCAGTGAGCAAGTCTTAAAAGCCTTGTATGAAGTAGTATTGGATAGATCTGCTGCAGGTACAAAATTATCTAATGATTTTGGTATTTTTGCAGCTGGCAACCTTGGTCAAGAATTTGGTAATCAACCTATTCCTCAAGCTCTTACTAATCGTTTCATGGCAGGGGTATTGATTGCTAATCCTGAAGATTGGTTACAATATGCTTTAGAGAGCGGAGTAGATCAAAACATTATAGCATTTGTAGAATCTGATCCTGCTGATAATTTTTACGCCAAACCAAAAGATCCTAATGATCCGTTTCCTACGCCTAGGACCATGGTAGCTTTATCCAATC
>Ga0194129_10005873_pt1 | contig 15377 bp, 17 predicted proteins | sample TA2KigCa35mmetaG_FD_150862 | JGI IMG/M metagenome (GOLD analysis project Ga0194129, IMG submission 150862) | Freshwater microbial communities from Lake Tanganyika, Tanzania - TA2015038 Kigoma Deep Cast 35m | ecosystem: Environmental > Aquatic > Freshwater > Lake | place: Tanzania: Lake... | reverse complement strand
GCCGGGCTCGAGCCGCAGCGAGGGCTGGGCTGGATCGTCCTCTTGGAGGGCCACCTGCTGGCGGCGCCAGAGGGCCCCGTCCCACTGCACCCGTTCCACCGCCAGGGCATCGAGCACCTCATGGGCTAGCAGTACACCGTGCACCGGAGTTGCGCTGAGCTCCTCAAAGGTCAGCCAGCGGCAGCTCAGGGGGCTGACACGGAGTTTCACCCGTTGGCGCTCCGCCATACCGGGGTTGGGTTCGATCAGCAGCAGAGCAGTGCGGGCCGCCAACTCGGGCCAGCCGGCCGCCAGCTCCTGAGCCAGCTGCAGGGCCAGATCCCCTTCGCCCGGACCGGCTTCCACCAGCACCAGGGGCTGATCCGCGGGTTGCTGTTGCAGCCACTGGGCGATCTGGGGAGCCAACAGCGCTGCGAAATCTGGGCCAAGGGAAGGGGACGTAGCGAAATCACCGCGCGGCCCCACCTGCAGGCGGCCGCTGCCGTAGGCGCCGTGCTTGGGGTCATGCAATGCCCACTGCATGTATGTGCGAAAGGGCACAGCGCCGCCGGCAGCCCGCAGGCGCTCCGCCAGCCAGGCGGGCGCGGGATGGGCTGGAGCGGCAGCAGAGCTCACGGGCGGGCGACGGACTCAGGGAGAATGCTCCCCACTGAAGCAGGCGCGATGGCTCGAGTGATGGGCTGGTTCACCGGAGCGATCCTCAGCCTGGTGCTGCTGCTGGGCCTGGGCGCCGGGCCAGCCCTCGCCTACGACAATCCCGACCTGCTGCCCGATCACCCCACCCCGGTGATCGACCTGGCCAAGATCCTCACCGACACCCAGCGCGCGGCCCTGGAAGCCGAGCTCAACGACTTCGAAGCGGTGAGCGGCTGGAAGCTGCGGGTGCTCACCCAGTACGACCGCACCCCAGGCCTGGCGGTGAAGGATTTCTGGGGTCTCGATGAGCGCAGCCTGCTGCTGATCGCCGATGAACGCGGCGGCAACCTGCTGAACTTCAACGTGGGCGATGCCCTGTTTGCGTTGATGCCGCGCACCTACTGGGTTGAGCTGCAAACACGCTTCGGCAACGTGTACTACGTGCGCGATCACGGCCAGGACGCCTCGATCCTGGATTCCCTCCACACCGTGAAGGGTTGCCTGGAGATCGGTGGCTGCCAGGTGGTGCCGGGGCTGCCCCAGGAGCAATGGCTGCTGACGCTGGCCACATCGGTGATCGGAGGCCTGATCGTGGGTTTCGCCGCTTACCCCCGCAAGCCGGAGCACACCGTAGAGTGGGCCTGGGTGCTGCTGCTCTCGCCGCTGTGGGTGATCCTGTTCGGCGTGTTCGGCATCGCCCCGATCATCACGCGCACTCCTGATGTGCTGCCGCTCCTGCGCAACGCACTGGGCTTTGTGGGCGCCATCGTGGCGGCCTACCTGATTGCTCAGAACACCGTGGGCAAGCAACGGCTCAAGGACAGTGAAAGCTGATCTGCCGCCTCAGCGGCCCTGCGCCACGCTGCGGGGACCGACGCGGTCGAGCTTCTCGAGGCGGCAGCGCAGCGAATCCACTGGTTCGCACGCCGGCTCTGCGGCAATCGGAGTGGCGGAACCAGCCAGTGCGCGCAGCTCGGACAGGTTCGCTTCGTAAAAGGCCTTGAGGGCCACATAGCGCTTCACCGGCTGGCCGTAATAGCTGTGGCCCGCCAGGGTGGGGAAGGACGCCCATTCAGGAGCCAGCTTCGCGGCCAGGTGGGGCGTGAACTCACCGCGATCGGCCAGATGCAGGGCCCCGCGGCGCTGAATCAGAAACAGGGCGGCTTGATCCTGCACCTCAGGCCCGAAGCCCTGCAGGCTGAGGCTGCGGCTGGCCATCGCCCAGGTGAAGGGCATGAACTGGTAAGCGCCAGCTGCGGCACTGGCGTAGCGCCCTGTGGAAATCACCCGATCGGGATGTCGGTCCAGGCCCGGCATCAGTCCACCGCCGAACATGACCCGGTAGCCCACATCTTCACCGCGGGCCCAGGTGCCTTCGGCGTAGCGGATGGTGTTCAGCAGAGCGCGCCGCTCAGGCGTGAGGGCATAGCGAAAGAAACGCTCCAACGCTGAAGGGCCATCGCTCACATTGAGCATGGCGAGCTGAGAGCGGGGGCGGCCAAGCTCAAGCGCAGCAGCGGGCCGAGCGGCCATCAGCATCTCGGCCGAGGTGTTGGCTTTGGCTGGGGCACTGAAGCCTGCACCCAACACCACCAGCGAAGACGCCAACAGCGCAAAGCGTGAGCGACGCGGCTGAGAGAAAACAGAGATCAAACCCAATCAAGAGGCGAACAACAGATCTTGCGGGCAGCGAATTGCCACAAGACAACGACTGTTGCGCAGCTACTGATCAAGGATCAGAAGACCAACAACAATTCAAAAGAACTGCGTTGAGAGCTACAAACAACCAGTCATGCAGAAGCTTTCTGAAAAGAAGATGCTGGTGCGACTAGCATTTGATTGCGCAGAGTTTGACTCACAAACCGCTACACGGGAATCAGATTCGTGCCAGCGAAAAAACCGTCTACCGCCATCAAGAACGCCGATGGCAGATTCAAATCACTGAGCTGTACAGGGTTTTGTAAGAAAACCTGCAGCCGGGTTCCTATTGCGCTGACGCCGCAATTGCGCCTTGCGCTGTAGCCAAAATCACAGCAACAGCCTGCTCAGACCCCTCACAGCCCAGCGGGTCGCCAAGGGGGGCCAGCAGCGGCTGATCCAGCTGCCAATCCCCGTGCTCCAGCTGCTCGCGGCTGAGCAGCCGATGCCAGCCGTGCTGCTGTAGCGCCGCCTCCAACACTGGAGCCTCGGCAAAACCCTCACGCCGCACCAGGTGAATACCGATCCCAGCGGCCAACGCCTCGCAGAAGGTGCTGTAGCCGGGTTTGGTGAGGATGCGGCTGCAGAGCGGCATCAGCTCCAGCGGCCGTAGATCCGGCGGAATCAGCGTGGCGTTCGCGGCTTGCGCCAAGGCGGCATCGCTCACCAGGAAGTGGTGCTCGGGCCAGCGCTCCAGCAGCTGCGGCTCCAGGGCCAGTCCCAGACCGCCAAAGCCCACCAGCACGGTGTGCTCCGGTGGCGCTTCGAGCTGTAAACGCTTGCGCAAGGTGGCCGGTGTGTGGCGGGCACGCCCCGGTGTGAGCCCCACTTCCGTTGAGGGAACATCCCAGGGCATGGGCATGGCGAAGGGGCAGCGGATCACGGCGCTGCCCTGGCGGTAGGCCGCAAGGGCACGGTCCGCCCAGGCCGTGAAGGCCCCACCCATGGGCCGGTAAATGGCATCCCAGCCGAAATTGGCCATCCACACCAGCGGTGCCCCCAGCTGGCGCGACACGTCTGCTGCCGCCGGGGCCACATCCCCAAGCACCAGCACCGGTTGGCGTTGCGCCCTGAGCCAGCGCACCTCCGCCTCGATCTGGGCAGGCAACTGCTGCTCGAGGTGATGGAGGGCAGCCAGCGTGGCCTCAGCGTCGGCACCCAGGGCATCCGCCTGGATCACGCCCACATCCCAGCGGCAAGGGCGCTGCTCAAACGGCACCGCTCCGAAGGCAAGCTCCAGAAAGGCCGGCGCCAGTGGGGTGGAAAGCACCAGACGCCAACGGGGCCGCAGTTGATGCAGGGCGGTGAGCACCGCGGCCACCCGCGAGCCGTGGCCAAAGCCGTGGCCGCTCACACAGGCGTAAATCAGCACGGCTGCAGCTCCGGAGCCCGCATCAGGGTTTGGCGGTAACGCAGAGCTCCATCGGGGGCATACCAGCGGTGGCTGATCTCCTGCAGCTGGCCATCGCGCAGCTCCACCCAACTGAAATGACGCAGCGGTTGCCCTTGCTCATCGTGGCTGTGACGCGGCACGAAGGCGGTATTGAGATAGGCGGTGCCGGCACGATCGGTGCAGTAACTGAGGCGATCGCCCTGGCCGCGTTTGAGCTTGTGGTGCATGTGGCCAAACACCACCAGCGGCACAGGCCGATGGCGCCTGATCTGGTCAATCGCCAGGGCTAGATCCTGATCACCCCAATCGCAGGCCGGCGGTTTCCAATCGCGGCCGCAGGGGTCGGCGGCGGCGCTGCCGAGGCCACTGGGACCGCTGTGGGCCAGCAGGATCAAAGGCAGGCTGGGATCAGCGCGCAGCGCCGCCGCCGTGATCCGCGCCGCCGATTCCTGCAAGGTGACGGGGCCGAACACGGCCTGGGCCGCCTGGTTGAGGTGAAACCCTCCGCCAGCACTCGCCGGACGGCCGCCCACCACGGCTAGCCCCGGAGGATGCAGCTCCCGCAGATCCCAGCCGCAGTGGCGGCTGCCGAGGGCTTCGAGCTGACGTTGCAAGGTGCGGCCACTGGCATCGCGGCCGGTGTCGTGGTTGCCCAGGATGCAGGCAAGCGGCAGAGGCAACTGGGCCAGACGCGCCGGGATGCGGGCCTGCCCATCGCTGAGGTCACCCACCACCAGCAGGGCATCGGGCCTCAGCTGCTCCAGCAGCCGTTCATCCACCGCGTCCCATTGCCCATGCAGATCTCCGGCGATGGCGATGCGGAGCTCTGCCAAACGGATGCCTAGGCTTCCGCCATCCTGCATCAGATAGGGCCTGAGCCTTGGTTTTCGCGGCTGCCCAGAACACCACCGGCGGTTGCCCGCCCCACGCGCAGCTGCCTGCGGCGATCGCCGAGCTGAAACGCCAACGCAACGCCGTGATCCTGGCGCATTACTACCAGGAGCCTGAGATTCAAGACATCGCTGATTTCATCGGCGATTCGCTCGAACTCTCACGCAAGGCCGCCGCCACCGACGCCGACGTGATCGTGTTCTGCGGCGTGCACTTCATGGCGGAGGTGGCCAAGATCCTCAGCCCCTCCAAAACGGTGCTGCTGCCAGATCTTGAGGCCGGCTGCACCCTCGCCGATGCCTGCCCCGCCGATGCCTTCGCCAGCTTCCGCGCTGAACATCCCGAGCACCTGGTGGTGAGCTACATCAATTGCTCGGCAGCCGTGAAGGCCCAGAGCGATCTGATCTGCACCAGCAGCAATGCGGTGGATCTGGTGAAGCAGCTCCCCGCCGATCGCCCCATCCTGTTTGCACCGGATCAGAACCTTGGCCGCTGGGTGCAAAGCCAGAGCGGCCGCGAGCTCACCCTCTGGCCCGGCAGCTGCATCGTGCACGAAACCTTCAGCGAGCAGGCGCTGCTGCAGCTGAAGCTCGAGCACCCCGGGGCTGAGGTGCTCGCCCACCCTGAATGCCAGCAGCATCTGCTCGATCACGCTGATTTCATCGGTTCCACCAGCGCCTTGCTGCGCCGCGCCGAAGCCAGTGAGGCCAGCGGTTTCATCGTGCTCACCGAGCCCGGCATCCTGCACCAGATGCGCAAGGCGGTACCCGGCAAGGAGTTCTATGAGGTGCCAGGTGCCGACGGCTGCAGCTGCAACGCCTGCCCCTACATGCGCCTCAACACCCTCGAGAAGCTGTGGCAGTGCCTCAACGACATGGCCCCGGCGATCGAGCTGGATGAGGCGATGCGCCAGCGGGCGCTCGCGCCGATCGAAAAGATGCTGGCGATGAGCCGCTAGTAGCTGTAGTTGGCCACGAACAAGCTGGTGTCGTCCGAGGGTTCGGAACCCGGCTCATAGGCACCGCGGCTCGCGGCTCCATTGGCCCGGGCGCGCGCCATCAGCGCCGCCTGCCCCGCCGCCAAATCGCTGCCGCCCCAATGCTTGATGCAGGAGTGCTGCAGGGCCCGGCCGTAGGAGAAGCCCAGGTGCCAGGGGGCATAGCCCTGGGCAGCCACTTGGTTGATGGCGTTGAGGCAAAGGCTGGCGTCTTCCTCGCTGAGACCACCGCTGAGGAAAAGGATCGCCGGCACTGCCGCGGGCACCGTGCGGCTGAGGGTGCGCACCGTGAACTCACCCACCTCCTCAGCGCTCGACTGCTGGGGGCACTCCGCGCCAGGGCAGGTCATCGAGGGTTTGAGCAGGCTGCCTTCCAGAAACACCCCGTTCATGGCCAGGGCCTCATAGGTGGTGCGCAGCACCCACTCCTGCACGGAGGCGGTGGTGGTGATGTCGTGGTCGCCATCCATCAGGATCTCGGGCTCCACGATCGGCACTAAGCCGTGCTCCTGCACGGTGCGGGCGTAGCGCGCCAGGCCCCAGGCGTTCTCGCGCACAGCCAGCTCCGAGGGGGCGCCGTTGCCGCTGATCTGGAGCACAGCTCGCCATTTGGCGAAACGCGCGCCCCGGGCGTAGTAGCGGGCAGCACGCTCACCGAGCCCCTTCAGGCCAGTGCACCAGCTCTCCCCGGCCACGCCGCCGGCCAGGGGTTCCACCCCCTGATCCACCTTGATCCCGGGCACGATCCCCTGCTTCTGGAAGAGCTCCACGATCGGGGCGCTGCCGGCCTCGGCCGTGCTGTCTTGAAAGAGGGTTTCCTCGTAGAGGATCACACCGGAGATGTGCTCGCTCAGCCCCTCAGTGGTGGCCAGCAAGCTGCGGTAGGCGCGGCGGTTGTCTTCGGTGTTTTCGAGGCCAATGGCATCGAAGCGTTTGCCGATCGTGCCGGTGGATTCATCAGCAGCCAGCAGGCCCGTGCCCGGTGCCGCGAGGGCCGCTGCAGTGGCCGCCAGTTCATCGCGGAAATCGTTGAGGGCCATGGCGGCGGGCCGCAGGGGATCACCCCCTGGCTAGAGACGGCGGCGGCGGGCGTCAACCGGGCGAGGGTGAATCGCCGCTCGCTCGAAGCAGCTCCATGGCGAAGTCAACCACCCGGCTCGCCAACGACAACGCCTGATCGCTGTCATGCGCGTCAAAACGATCTGCAGGCGCCTCCTCATCCTGCGGGTAGCGCGTTTCGCTGTTCATCCGCGTCAGAGCCTTCAGGGGCAAAGGTTGAACGGAGGAGATATCGAGCCCCTGCTCAGCAAGAGCCTCCAACAAACGATCGAGGGAGTGGCTGTAGGGAGGCGCCACACCGCACCCCACCAACAGCCCCTTCAACGCTTTCTCCGCAGCCTGTCCAGCGTGATAGCAGGCCTGAGCATGAAAACCTTCGGCAGCTGTGAGCCGGGCGACCGCCAGATCACTCGTGGCCTGGCGCATCCAGGCGTCAACCCGCGGCGTCATCACGGCTGAAGCGGCAATGCATCGCGGGCGATGGCCGTCCAATAAGGATCACCTCCCCCCTGCAACTGCTGCCAACGGCTCTCACTGAGGGCAATGACGTCGTCGCCGAGACCAGCCGAAAGCAGAGCATCAGCGAGCTCTGAAGCCTGCTCCTGCGAGGGAGCAACAGAAAGCAGATCGACATCGGAACAACCGTCCCAATCGCCGCGCGCAAAGGATCCGAACAGCAACACCCGGGCCTCAGGAAAGGCGCTCACGAGCGGAGCGATTCCCTGGCGAAGATGCGCAAGCCGCATGCTGCGCTGCCGTTCCCGGATGGCGGCGAGGCTGTTCATGGCCTCACGCTAACCACCGTTACCAAGCCCCACCGCCGATGCCCCTCGCCCCAGGCGGCCTGCTGCAGCTCAGTCCCGAGGGGCTGTATTGCCCGGCGGCGCGCGCCTGGATTGATCCCTGGCGGCCTGTGCCCCGGGCCCTGATCACCCACGCCCATGCCGACCACGCCCGGCCAGGCTGCGGCGAATACTGGGCGATTGGGGCGAGCGAAGGGATCCTGCGGGAGCGGCTCAGGGCCGAGATCAAGCTGCTGCCGGTGGACTACGGCGAGCTACACAGGATCGGCGAGGCGCGGGTGTCGTTTCATTCAGCCGGCCACGTGCTGGGCAGCGCTCAGATCCGCCTGGAAGCCGGCGGTGAGAGCTGGCTGGTGAGTGGCGACTACAAACGTTGCGCCGATCCGAGCTGTGCGCCGTTTGAGCCGGTGCAGGCGGATGTGTTGATCAGCGAAGCCACCTTCGGCCTGCCGATTTACAGCTGGCAAAGCGGGGCACAGGTGGCGGCCGAGATTCTTGCGTGGTGGCGCAGCGCTCCCGATCGGCCATCGGTGCTGTTTTGCTACGCCTTCGGGAAGGCGCAACGGGTGCTGGCGGAATTGCATCGGCTGGGCGTCGCCGATGAAGTGCTGCTGCATGGCGCCGTTGATCGGCTGATGGGGCCCTATAGAGAGGCCGGTGTGGCCATGCCGCCAACCCGCCCCCTGGCGCAACTGGAGCGCGGCGCTGATCTGGCCGGGCGCCTGCTGATCGCGCCTCCAGCGGCGCACCGCAGCCGCGGGCTAGGGCGCTTCGCCAAGGCACAGAACGGCTTCGTGAGCGGCTGGATGGCGGTGCGTGGGGCCCGGCGGCGGCGCGGCTACGGCCGCGGCTTTGTGATGAGCGATCACGCCGACTGGGCCGGTCTGCTCCAAAGCGTGAAAGACAGCCAGGCGCAGCAGGTATACGTGACCCACGGCCAGAGCAACGTGCTGGCGCGTTACTTGCAAGAGGTGGAAGGCATCAGCGCTGAACCGCTGGAAGCTCACTTCGAGGCGGAACGCTTCGACGACGACGAAGCCGCACCCGCAGGCCCCGAGGCCGCTGCCCTGGCAGCGAGCGCACCAGCGAACTGATGCAAGCGTTCGCCGCCCTGTTCCGCCAACTGGATGGCACCGGCAGCACGAGCGCCAAGCTCGAAGCGCTGCAGGCCTATTTCCGCAGTGCGGCACCCGCCGATGCCGCCTGGGCCCTGGCGCTGCTGCTGGGCAAACGGCGCCGGCGCCTGATCACCGGCCGGCGCCTGCGCGAGATCTGCATGGCGGGCACCGCACTGCCGGAATGGTTGTTTGAGGCCTGCCACGCGCAGGTTGGCGATTCAGCCGAAACGGTGGCGTTGCTGTGGCAACAGCGCGCCGATGCCGCGGGCGAACCAAGCCCCGGTGATGACACACCTGGCAGCGCAAGTTTTGAGGATCCCTTGGCTCTGTGGATGGACGAGCGGCTCCCTCAGCTGGCTGCCCTGCAGGGAGAAGATCAGGCCGAAGCGGTGCGCGCCTGTTGGCGCAGCCTGCCGGCCGATCAATTGCTGCTCGTGAACAAGCTGCTCAGCGGCGGATTCCGCGTGGGCGTCTCCACGGGGCTGGTGACGCGGGCTTTGGCGCAGAGCGCCGACTTGGATGAGGCGTTGGTGGCGCATCGACTGATGGGTGGCTTCACCCCCAGTGCCGCAGCGTTTTCAGAACTCACAGCCGCCGCCGCGCAGGACGAGAGCCTCTCAGCCCGGCCCTATCCCTTTTTTCTGGCCAGCCCTCTGGAGCCGGGCCAGCTGGAGCAAACGCCACCTGAGGGTTGGCAACTGGAGTGGAAATGGGATGGCATCCGCGGCCAGCTGATCCACCGCGCCGGCGGCTGCAGCCTGTGGAGCCGCGGTGAAGAGCTGATCAATGAGGCGTTTCCGGAGCTGATCGCACTCGCGGAGCAGTTACCCCAGGGAACAGCGCTGGATGGGGAGGTCATCGTGTGGCACGGCGATGCCGACACGCCGGAGGCATTTGCCAGCCTGCAGCGACGGCTGGGGCGCAAGGCACCGAGCCGCAGCCTGCAGCGCGACTGCCCCGCCGCCTTCGTGGCCTACGACCTGCTGGAAAATCAGGGCACAGATCTGCGCCAGCAGCCGCTGCAGCATCGGCGCAAGCAGCTGGAGCTGCTTTATGCGAACTGGCAGGAAGCCCGAGGAGCTGAAGGTGGCCACCGGTTGCGGCTCTCCGCCACCCAGACGCTCCAGCACTGGGGCGATTTGGATGACCTGCGGGATCAGGCCCGGGGGCAGCGGGCGGAGGGGCTGATGCTCAAAGCGCTCGACTCGCCCTACCTCGTGGGACGCAAACGCGGCTCCTGGTGGAAACACAAACTCGAGCCATTGCGGCTGGATGCCGTGCTGCTCTACGCCCAAGCGGGTAGCGGTAAGCGCGCCAACCTCTACACCGACTACAGCTTTGGCCTCTGGAATGGCGAGGGGGAGTTGGTGACCTTCGCCAAGGCCTACTCCGGCCTCGACAATGCCGAAATCCGCGAACTCGATCGCTGGATTCGCGCCCACACAACCGAGCGCTTCGGGCCTGTGTGGGCGGTGGAACCGTTTCAGGTGTTTGAGCTGGCGTTTGAAGGCATCCAACCCTCGAAACGCCACAAATGCGGCTTCGCCGTGCGCTTCCCGCGCATCCGCCGCTGGCGCACCGACAAACCCGCAAGCGAAGCCGACAGCCTGGCCAACGCCATGGCCCTGATGGAGCAACAGCCATGAGCGCACCCCTGGCTCCCATCGAGGCCTGGTTTTCCCAGCAGGGCTGGACGCCCATGGCCTTCCAGCGCCAGTGCTGGCAGGCCTACCTGGCGGGCGACAGCGGCCTGCTGCAGGTCCCAACCGGCTCCGGAAAGACCTACGCCGCCGTGATGGGGCCAATTGCAGAAATGCTCGTCGCGGAGCCATCCCTCCCAGCGCTCCAGGAACGAGCTGCCACTCCCAAAGTGCAGCGCCAGGACGCTGAAACCAAGCCACGCCGCAAAGCCGGACGTGCCGCAACACCCTCCCGCGGCCTGCGCCTGCTGGTGATCACACCGCTGCGCGCCCTGAGCCGCGATCTCGCCCTGGCGATTGAACAACCGATTGCAGCGATGGGTTGGCCGCTGCGGGTGGCGATTCGCAATGGCGACACGAGCACCCATGAGCGGAGCAAACAGCTGCGTACGCCGCCCGAAATCCTGATCACCACGCCGGAATCCCTAAGCGTGCTGCTGGCTAACGGCAAAGCCCCCGAGCTGTTCGCCCAGCTGCAGGCGGTGGTGCTCGATGAATGGCACGAGCTGATGGGCAGCAAACGCGGCACGCAAACAGAGCTCTGCCTCAGTTGGCTGCGCCGCCATCGCCCGCAGCTGCGCACCTGGGCGATCAGCGCCACCATCGGCAGTCTCGAGGAAGCCGCCCGCGCCGCCCTGGGCCTTCCGGCCACCCCGCGGATCATCACGGCCGACATCCAGCGAGCCACATCGATCCGCTCACTCCTGCCCGACACGATTGATGGCTTCCCCTGGGGCGGGCACCTGGGGCTGCGGATGTACGAGGAGCTCGTGGCGGGGTTGGAGCCCGGGGTGAGCACGCTGCTGTTCACCAACACCCGCAACCAAGCCGAGCGCTGGCACCAGTGCCTGCGGTTTGCCTGCCCGGAGATGGAAGACGGTCTGGCGCTCCACCACAGCGCCATCGACCGGGCTGAGCGCGAAGCGATCGAAGCGCGTGTGAAAGCCGGCGAGCTGCGCTGGGTGGTGTGCACCAGTTCGCTGGATCTCGGGGTCGACTTTCAGCCCGTGGAGCGGGTGGTGCAGATCGGTAGCGCCAAGAACCTGGCCCGCCTGCTGCAGCGGGCCGGCCGCAGCGCCCACTGCCCGGGCGGCACCTCCCAGGTGCTGTTTATGCCCACCAACGCCCTGGAGCTGCTGGAAGTGAGCGCCATGCGGCGCGGCCTCGAAAACGGCCTGGTGGAGCACCGCCGCCCCCCGCAGCTTCCCCTCGATGTGCTGCTGCAGCACCTCACCAGCCTGGCCTGCGGAGCTGGTTTCCAACCTGAGGAAGAGCTCGCCACGGTGCGCCGCTGCTGGAGCTTCCGCCACCTCAGCGAGGCGCAATGGCAGTGGTGCCTCGATTTCCTCGAACACGGCGGCCAATGCCTCACCGCCTATCCCCGCTACCGCAAGCTCGTGCGCTGCCGCCTGCACGACGACGAACCGCCAGCTCCCGGGGAACCCTGGCGGTTCCGCGTGCTCGATAAAACGATCGCCCGGCTGCATCGCTTCAACATCGGAACGATCACAGCTGACCGCTCAGTGACGGTGCGCTTCGTGCGCGGCGCCGTGATCGGCCATGTGGAGGAGGCCTTCATCGGCCGGCTCAAGCCGGGTGATGTGTTCTTCTTCGCCGGCCGCCAGCTGGAGTTCGTGCGGCTGCGGGAGATGACGGCCCAGGTGAAGGCCACCAGCAAGAAAAGCTCCACCGTGCCCGCCTGGGCCGGAGGCCAAATGGCACTGTCAGACCTGCTCAGCTCCCATCTGCGCCAGGAAGTGGATCGCTGCGCCCGAGCCCTTGATGGCGAAGCCACCCTCGACACACCCGAACTCCAAGCACTCGAACCGCTGCTGCAGCGGCAGGCCAACCTCTCCGGCCTGCCCCGCAGTGATCAGCTGCTGGTGGAGCTCTGCCGCAGCCGCGAGGGCAGCCATCTGTTTGTGTATCCCTTCGAGGGGCGCTTCGTGCACGAAGGCATCGGCTTCCTCTGGGCCTGGCGGCTGGCGAGGCAAAAAGCCAGCACGATCACCGTGTCGGTGAACGACTACGGCTTCGAGCTGCTGGCCCCGAAGACCTATCCCTTCGAGGAGCTACTCGATCTGCACGGCGACGATCTGCTCGATCTCAGCAACCTCGAGAGCGATCTGCAGCAGGCGCTGAATTTTTCCGAGCTGTGCCGGCGCCGCTTCCGCGCCATCGCCCAGGTGAGTGGCCTGATCAGCCAGGCGATGCCGGGGCAGAACAAAACCGGCGGGCAACTGCAGATCAGCGCGGCGCTGCTGTTCGATGTGTTCCAAAAACACGAACCCGGCAGCCTGCTGCTGGAGCAGGCCCAACGGGAGGTGCTCGACGAGCAACTGGAAGCGCAACGGCTGGAGGCGGCTCTGGAGCGCATGGCGTCGTGCACCTGGCGGGTGGAGCGCATCGCCAGGCCTGGCCCCCTGGCCTTCCCGCTGTTGGTGGAGCGGTTGAACAGTCGGCTCAGCAATGAATCACTGCTGGATCGCGTGCAGCGCCTGATCAACGAAGCGCAACGGGCCGAAGCGCTGTGAGCAACTCCACGCAGAAGATGGCGTGATGTTCAGCGCCCTTCTCAACATCCTTTGGGTGGTGCTCGGCGGCCTGGTGATGGCCCTGGGCTGGTGGTTGGCGGGCCTGGCGTGCGCGATCACCATCGTGGGCCTGCCCTGGGCCCGTTCCTGTTTTGTGATCGGTGCGTTCTCGCTCTGGCCCTTTGGCCAGGAAGCGATCAGCCGGCGTGATCTCACCGGCCGTCACGATTTGGGCACGGGAGCGCTGGGACTGCTCGGCAATGTGTTGTGGTTTCTGGTGGCTGGCGATCGGCCATCTCACCTCAGCTCTGGCCTGCTTCATCACGATCATTGGCATTCCCTTCGGCATCCAGCACATCAAGCTCGCGTTGATTGCCCTGGCGCCCGTTGGGATGACCGTGGTGCCCGTGCGCCGCTGATCGCAACGGCGTTGATGAAGTTTCCGCAGGAAACGCTTCAGCCCGAAGCGATTGCATAAAGCTGGCGGCATGAGCCTGATGCACTGCCCCCTTTGCCTTGGCCTCGCGGTTTTATCCGTGTGCAGAGCCTTGGCTCATCTCAGCTTGGTAGCGCTCACGCCCCTGAGGCGGCTGGCCTGACGCGATCCAGCGGGGCAGATTGCGACAGTAGGCGCATCGATCCCGGCGGCGATGCGCACACTCAGTTGGCAGGATTTCGAGCGGGCTGTTGACGCGATCGTGGAGCGTTGCCAAGGCCAACGCTTCTGCGGTGTGCATGGCATTCCCCGCGGCGGCTTGGTGCTGGCGGTGACGCTCAGCCATCGTTTGGATCTACCGCTCCTCAGCAGCGCACAGCCGGGCTGTCTGCTGGTGGACGATGTCTATGAAACAGGGCTCACACTCGAGCCTTACCGGCAGCTGGAGCACTGCACAGCCGTGGTGTGGTTGAGCAAGGTGGAGCCGCAGTGGTGGCAGGCGGTGGAGGTCACCGAGAGCAACGAATGGATTGTGTTTCCCTGGGAGAGCGCTGCAGCGGCGGCGCTGGATGAACAGCTGTATCGCCCTTCCCGCTGATGGGTCTGCCCACGTTGTATCTGGCCTCGCCCTATGGGTTTTCAGCCCATTGGCGTGAGCGACTGTTGCCGGATTTCATCACGGCACTGGAGCAGCTTGGGCTGGAGGTGTGGGAACCGTTCAGTCGCAATGGTCAGGTGGATTTGGCACAGCCTGGTTGGGCCTGGCGTGTGGCCCAGGCGGATCTGCAGGATGTGCGCGATGCCGATGCTCTGCTGGCGATCGTGAATGGAACACCCCCAGATGAAGGGGTGATGCTGGAACTCGGTGCGGCGATCGCACTCGGCAAACCGGTGTTCCTCTATCGCGACGACTTTCGCCGCTGCAGCGACTCGGAGGACTATCCCCTCAATCTGATGGTGTTCAGTGGACTGCCACAACAGGGCTGGCAGGACTGGCTCTATGGCTCCATCCCAGAGTTGAGCGATCCAGCCAAAGCACTGATGCGCTGGATCAACAGCCGTTAGGCGATCAGTCGTCGAAGTCTTGATCGTGCTTGTTCATGGCCTCCACCACCATGTCTTTGATCATGTGGCGGGTTTCCTGGCGGCTGTGATGGCCCGCGGTGCGTTGAATCGTGTAGTACGCGATCAGTAGCACCGGCAGGATCGCGAGACAGCCGATCAGAAACATGGCAGAGATCGCGAGCCAAGGGATGGCACAGTACCGCCTGAGCGTTATTGTTGGATTGATTCAATTCCGATCCATGCTCACCGGCTCTGAACTGCTGGCCAAGGTCAAAGAACTTGGCGACGTGTCCAAATCCGATCTGGTGCGCAGCTGCGGCTATGTGAGCACCAAGAAGGATGGTGGCGAACGCCTCAACTTCACCGCCTTCTACGAAGCTCTGCTGGAAGCCAAAGGTCTCAGCCTCGGTAACGATGGAGTGGGCCGTGGCAAAGGTGGCCGCAAGCTGAGCTACACCGCCACCGTCCAAGGCAACGGCAACCTGCTCATTGGTAAGGCCTACACCGCCATGCTCGACCTCAAGCCCGGCGACGAGTTTGAGATCAAACTGGGTCGCAAGCAGATCAAACTGATCCCCGCCGGCGCCACCGAAGAGGATTGATCGCAGCGCGATCCAACAAAAAAGCCTCGGCGATCACCGGGGCTTTTTTTGTGATCACCCTCGGGGTTCGAAGCGTCAGGCCGTGAGCGGTGCTGGCTGGCGCACGGTGCGCCACTCCCCGGAGCGCGTGCTCACCTCCACGCCAATGGCGGCCTGGGCTGAAGAGGCCTGCGAGGCCAACCACGACGCCGCATCCGTCAGCGCTTCTTCCACGGAGTCGTAGATCGCATCGAGGTGGGGATGGGCCTCAAAGCTGGCATTGATCAGGCGATAACGCTTGGCAATGGGCTGACCGAGTTGAGAGAGAAGTGATCGAGGTACCATAGATGATCCTTCGAGTGCAGGCAAAAAGCTGCCAGAGCGGAGGCACCCGCATCTGTGTCGTGAGGCACTCCAGCGCCAATTCGATGGCCGCGAAACCAGCCTTTATGGCAGCAAAGCTGTA
>Ga0194129_10005871_pt1 | contig 15381 bp, 20 predicted proteins | sample TA2KigCa35mmetaG_FD_150862 | JGI IMG/M metagenome (GOLD analysis project Ga0194129, IMG submission 150862) | Freshwater microbial communities from Lake Tanganyika, Tanzania - TA2015038 Kigoma Deep Cast 35m | ecosystem: Environmental > Aquatic > Freshwater > Lake | place: Tanzania: Lake... | reverse complement strand
GATTTCGTTTGTTTGTGCAGCAGCATTGGCATTGGCATAAGTCTGATATGCACCCAAATTGGCTTGTATGGATACTACATTTGCATTTGCATAAGTTTGATAGGCACCTAAATTGGCCTGTATGACCGTAACATTGGCGTTGGCAAAAGTTTGATATGCACCAATATTAGCATTCAAATTATTGATACTGGTTGCCTGCGTGCCTGCGTTGGCATTGCTGAACACCTGGAATGCACCAACATTTGCATTAACTGTGTTGATATTGGCGGTCAATTGATCCAGTGTGGCAAATCCGGTATTGGCTGCAAAATTGTCAATTTGAATTTGTTGCGCTGCTGCGTTGGCTTTTAAACTGGTTATTTCAACATTGGCCGCAGTGATGTTGGCTCTTAAACTGTCAATTTGTACATTCGCTGCTGCAACATTGGCATTAACTGGACTTAGATTTCCCGAGTCATTAATTTGTGTGACATTAGCTAATACATGACCGCCTGCAGTCACACCATCGTGTACCCTGACGGTATCTAAATCTGTATCAATGGTAATTTCGCCCACTAATCCAGTATAGGTAGAACTCACACTGGTATTGGCTCTTTTTAATAGTAAGTAGTTTGTTAAAGTTACATTGGCAGTCATTATATTGTTCCTACATCAATTACAGCATTGGCACTGAAGTTCAACGGATCAGATTCATAGTATGCTGGTAGCACCTCTAAATCCAACGGAACTCCATGATTTGCATCTATATAAAGTGGACGTTCAGTATTGGTCGCCACGGTGATCAGTTTCAGCGTCAGCTTGTAAAATCTCTGATCTAATGCAACTGTTACAGCTCGAGGAATAGTTACTGTGCCTTGACCTTTGCTAATATCAGTCATCGATACCGTAAAAGCATCAACGGCGCCTTGAATTAAAGGATCCTGTATTTCCATTTGCACTTGATAACCTGTAAGATTAACAGGTTTTTGATCTTGGTTCATAATTGATATTTGTAAGGGATTGTCTATTCCCTGATAAATTTTAATTGGGCGACTGTACACGACTCTGTTCCTTGGTGTAAAAATGCTCTGATCCCATAATTGGACCGTGACTGTATTTGGATATAAATAAGCTAGAATTTGCATTATCTTGTATTTATTGAAAAATGGACGAACCCAACTACCAGCAACTACTTAAAAAATATCCGTTTTTAACTTATCTTGTGTATGGTGGCAATGAATACATAGGTGTTATTCAAAACCTAGACGAAGTAATTACTACAATTTACGACTACGGTGCGCTAAGAACGCTAGAACAAAAACAACAATTTCTAGAGCTAGCAGAGACTTGGTGGTGGGAAAGTAACAGGCTTATCCCTATCAATGTGTTCTTAAAAACAGAATGGACTCCGTTTAGAACTGTGGTCAAAACAATGAATTCAAAAGATGTGGAAATCAAGTTTGGCCCGCAGGTGAGCCTGAAAGAAATTGCTGCCAAACGCAGCAAACGTAGAAGTATTACATTAGTTAGGAAGCTTGGGTAAGTAGGTTCATATGTACCATCACGAGTCTGGAATATGCACAACTATGAGATTTTTTGAATGCGTACCCACCATCTGCAGGTGGTTCCCAAATAGTTTTTGCTACTTCTTTCCAAGGTAGTCCAATTAAGTGTCTCTTTGCAGGTCTTATGATAGCTAAGAACATCATGAGACGAACATCTGAATTAACTGCCTCGGGCATCCGAATTAATGTATTGTAATGGGAACCAATATGTATAAGCTTTGCACAGAAATCAGGATCATATAGTTTGTCCCAGTCTGGTTCTTGTTGCATTAGTTCTTGTAGATGACTTTCGGATTTAATCTGTTGATATAAACTAACATTTAATATATCTAGTTTAATGTATCCGCGATCTTCAGCGTCTTTATAATCAAGACTAGCCTGGCCGGTAAAAGGGTCAGTAGGAATTTGAGTAAAATATACTCCAGTGTTATGCTTTGTTAATTTACCATCACGAACGATTGTTGCAGCAGTATGCTTCATGCAAGCAAGTGCTTTATCTCTGTCGCCTACATCTACGTCAATGTCAGATTTAAATTTCATTATTGTATGTTTTTTCAATAAAATCAATGAGAACATTTGCTATATTTTGATTGGATTTGATACCCGGATGCACATTATCTGTACCAACATCGACACAATAATCTTGCATTAAAAATGCCGGAACAAAACTTTTTAAATTATAAAAATACATTTGTTGATCCATTGTGTAATGTCCGTGGTGTTCTTCCTTATAATTATTTAACCATACTGCTAATTTAAGATTTTTTGCTTCTGCAATTTGATTAACTAATCTTAATTGTTTCAGTGTTTCGTAAAATAAAAATTTGTTATTATATACTTCTAATATTTTAGGTGAATATAGAGGATTGGCAAATTGTATATGTTGCAATGATACATTGTTATTGTAATATCTTAATCTTTCTAGTATAGTTAATTGCAAAACAATTAATTGACCAGGATGAAATTCAAGTTGCGAAAAAATTTCAAAAAAATATGAGTTACTACTTCCGCCTTTTCCTAAGTTTACACAGTTTAAATTAAAATGTTTAGCAACAATAGTTGCATACTTATCTTCATTACACTCAATTCCAATTCCTTCGGTGAAACTACATCCAATAAATACTGCATCATTTTTATTTAATTCTGGCGGTTTTAAATTCCAATTAAATGCATCTACAATAATATTGTTTTTTAAGTTAATAATTTTTTTATATTTAAAATTAAATTCTTTAAGCCAGTCTAAGAATTCATAATAAAAATAATTTTCGCTAAATTCCTCGGGAGTCGGATATGAGAAATAAATTTGATCTGCTGTTTTTGCCAAACGTGTTAAATTTTCATAAGTGATCATATCCTGAGGACTAGTATGCCCTATAGAATAATATTCATTAACTGAAGCAATTAATTTGCTTTGTTCTAGTCCTAATTTCTTATAAAAGTTTGCTGTATTAGGATGGGAGCTGCCTATAATTAATATCATAGTCCTGCTTCCTTTAATACATGTTTGCACCATTCTACATCTGCAACATAATCTTTAAATTTGCGGCTCCAATAATCAGGATCAATCCAAGCAAGTACCATAGCCAAGTGTTCTTCTCCGAGAGTGCTGAGGAAATCAATACCAGTATCACAGTTATATAAAATCCAAGGGCTAATACGACCTGTGGTAATATGATGACAAATACGATTAGCATTACCGTACATAAAATAATGGCTAAAATTAGCAATGTCATTATTTCCAGCATAATCTTCCATCTCTCGTAATCCACGTTCTAGTGCATCCTGTGGTGCTTCCCGTTTAAGATAATCTAAAAGCCATTCTTCGTAGAAGCTGTCTTTACACCAATGGTCTATCTTCTTGTTATTATTTAAGAGCCATGCAGTAAAACTAGGCCCATTGATAGCCCTAATAGCAACCAAATGTCTGCCGTAACGAACGAAAGCACGATAATAAGAGCTGTTAACAAAGTCTTCATAGGATTTTAATTTTGCAGAGCCTTGTGTAGTTTCATAAAATTGTAAATAAGCTCTAAGACCAAACTGTACTCCAGTTTCTTTTTCTTGTTGCCAGCGTCTTTTTTGTTCGCAGAGGTGTGCAGCAAGTGTGCTTTCTTTGCTGTACGCTTTATCGCAATATTTGCACTTATAGCTCGGCTTTGATTTGCTTGTCATCCCAACCGTGCTCCCGGGCAAGTTGTTTAAGATCTGCTGAGCTGTTGATTTGTGCAAGTAGCTCCAATTCGTCTTCACTGTATGTGGGATAGATTTGTCTTAGAAATTTAACTGCTCGGTTATTTGAACCTTCTCGCTTTTTTTGTTTGATCCAGTCATGTCTAAAGTTGCCCATGCCAGGACTGACTGTGGTTGCTAACAACCATTGCAGCTCAGGGTGCCGGCTCAGCTCAAAAAAATGTTTGTTTAGATTTTCATTACAACTCAACAAATAGTATTGCTGCAACTCTGTACTGCCTTGCACACTTGATCCCCATCTAATCATAAGAAAGGTACTGAACTTTCGGCGTTCCTCGTCAGTAAGTTCTTGGTAAAACAGTCGATCTTTTGAGTCAACTGCTCGCATTTCGTTAGCAATGTTTAGTTTATCAGTCATACTGGATGGTGTGGTACTGTATCATTTTGTTCGCTGAGTGCATGTATTAGTTTAACACGATCCAGTGCATCTTGTAAAGCAGGATTTTTCCTGGCGGCACGATGTATATCTCCCCATAGTTTGGCTTCTTCCAAACTCATTGATCCATGATCAAAATCTCTACCTATTTCGAATCTACTACCAGGAGGATCTCCCAATTTACGTGCGTAGGTTATGCCATCTGCTTTTTCATAAATGTAAGTGACATTTGGTTCAAGTTGGCTCATACTACCAACACCTACTATAATCAACTACTTCACTTTGCCTTGAAATGTCTTTAACAAAATAAGCACACAACGGTCGTTCAACACCAGTTTCTAGTGGTACTGCCAACAACTGTCCGGGCTTGAGTTTGGGGAAGTACCATTTGACATCTTGATATATGTCAATGATTTCTATTTTAGCAAATTCTGGTTTAAAACTGCTAATGGGATTGAAGCAAAAAACACTGAATCCTCTATCATTAATGCTGGTCAACGGAACTACCTCTAAGTCTCCTAGATCAGGTTCACCAATCAACACATGCCAATCTACTGGCATTTTGATTGTGTTTTCGCCTATACGTAATACTAATGCAGGACTGTTAAAACTTTCTAGAAAGATTAACGGTATATAAAAATAGTCCGGTGTTCTGGGGTCACTGTTATCCAATACTGCGAATCTCAGATCCTCTATTTCGTCAGGCACTTCGTTGAGTTCATACGCAGTGTTTTCTAAAGTCAATATTCTAATTTTTTTCTCCTTGCCATCTCATAAGATACATAGTAAGTTCAAAGTCGTTCCTAAAACTTATTTGGTTAAAATTTACTTGCTTACCACAACCAGTTTCGTAGCACCATCGGGCTATCTGGTACATGTGTCTATCTACCTGTACCCACTTGACACCATTGCCACGATCTTCTGTTTCAAAACTCATTCCCACTCCGCCTTTTCTACTGTGAAAGGATAATTGGCTTCTTTATAAAATGATTTTCTTTTTGTTAAGTGTCGTTTTGCAAACTTACAGGTGCTAGTGATGTCCCAGATTTGAACAAAGTCTTTATCTTCTGCTCTACGGATTCCGCGCCCGATACTCTGTATAACACGCACAAAAGATTTACCAGGCTCAAGCAAAACAAGATTAAAAATGCGGGGGATATTGATACCAACAGCAGCAACGCCGTAAGTAGCGATGATGATTTTGTCTGTTGCCTCTGCCACTTTGTCATAGTGCTCTTTGCGCTCCCCGGCTTTGGTTGCACCAGAAACAAACACACTACCAGGTAGTCGTTGGGCTAATGCCCGTCCAGCACTGATACGATCTACCAATATAAGTGTATTGCCCGAATCAACAATAGTACTTATCAATCTAGCAATGTAGTCTAGTCTTTGTTCGGTCTTAATTAGGTATTTTAGTTCGCTTTGATAGTTGTTGTACTCTCGATGGTCCACTAGTTGGACCACATTGACATGACATTGTGCCAAGTGACCTGCCGCTTGTAGTTCGCTGGCGCTTAGTTGTCCTACCACTGGGCCTAGCATGCAGTTGATACTCTGTCTAGCGTAATCTTCTTTGGGTATGGTGCCGGTTAGCCCCCAACGGATAGGCACTTGTGCAAACGGCCCGCTTAGTAATGTTTTTAATGCATCAGCTTTGGCTTGATGTGTTTCATCGACTATGACTGCCACTACACCTTCAAGAAACTCACCTATTGTGATGTTGGCTTCGTAGTTCTTTGTCGTCTTGAGCAAGTTGTTTAGGCTTTGCCAAGTGCATATGGTATGTGTTCTATTGTATTCTTTTCTGTCACTAAAATACACACCTGTATCCAATTGCATGTTAACAAAATCTTCTTCGGTTTGCGTAACTAGACTTTTGTTAGGAACAATTACAATGCTTCTACCATAAGCACTAACAGCATCGGCCAGTGCGGCTGTAATAACTGTCTTGCCTGCTCCTGTGGCTACTTCTTGCACACATTGAGGATTGGCAAAGAATCGATTGATAATCTCGGGCTGATAGTCTCGTAACTCCATGGGCTCGCCGGCTCGGGGATGTCCTCGGGGCCACATAATATGGCTATACGTGTTCTCATTGACTGGAGCAAATTCGAATGTAGTACGATACTCTCTGGCGTCTTCTATCTCAATGTCATATCCTTGTTCGTCAAGATAAGGTAGGATTTCAGGAAGCAAGTTGATATATGTGGTACCACCTAAATTAAAGAATGGCACCTTACCATCCCATCGCCCAAGTCTAACGCTAGGCTGATACCTAGCCCCGGGTATTTCGTATTTGTATTTTTTGACCAGGGCTGTTCTAGTGGCAAGCTCTAAGCCTTCTATTTTCACATTAACTTCATCTCGAATAATTAATTTGGCTTGCATAGTAATTCTAATATTTTTTTCTTGTAATATTCTGCTATTTGTTGATGTACATCACTGTTTGCAATATGAAATCCGGGTGCAGATGTATCTGTCATAAACGAATCTTCCTTGATGTCAAATAAATTTATTTCGCTAGAAAATTTTTGCATGGATTTAAAATCATTTTCAACTTTTTTAATCACATGTGGAAAAACTCTGTTTAAAAAACTTTTTTTATTTGTAAGTCCGCCAAGATTATATAAAAAAGGAATTTCTTTGGCATATAACTTGTATATCTTTGCTTCAATTAGTCCTAGATCATTATTGAATCTAACATTTAAATCAAATACAAATTTAAAATAGTTAATTGCAGATTCAAACACCTCCGGAGAAAAAGTGTTAGAGTTTTTATCAAGTAATTCTTTGGTTAAACTCCACATACCAAAACTTGAAAGCACTGCAGATTTTTTGTATTGATAGACTGGTGCGTAATTGTGATCAAAATGATCATAAAAATTTTCTAGTGTAACAAAACTGTTTTTATAAAGTTCGGTGTAAAGTTTTTCTGCAATTTTTTTAAATTCATTATAATTGAATTTTTCATCTTTAGAAATCGTAAAAGATTCCAGTTTAGATTTTCTTTTTAAATTGATATTTGGTAAGTCAACTCGATATATATCAGACGCATTAAGAATAACAAACTTTAAGCTTTGATCATCCAGTGCTTTTTCGACCTGAGAAAAGATTGATAAATTTGTAGCTCCGGCAAAGGATAAATTGACAAAATCAAATTCCGGCAATAGTTTCTGTAGTCGTTCACTCCAATGAAAATCTAACCAACCTGGATCAATCGAGCTAAAGCTATCTCCGCAAATGTATATTTTATTTTGGGACTTCAATCTAGTTTTTCTTATTAAATTTTTTTATAAACTTAGGCAACAACTGTTTGACAAATTTATCTTGGCTTTTGTAACCAGGATGTTGATCATCTACAGACACATAATCTACCTGCATTGACCTAAGGGAATCGTATAAGTTTAACCAATTTTCCTCTTGTATTCCGCCAAACTTTTCGTAATCTAAATGTATTTTATTGTATAACTTGAAAATTTCGTCATCATCTCTTGTGTCTACAGTTAATATATCTTGTTCAAATTTTGACAAGTGTGATGGTAAAGTAATTTTTTTCTTTACGAAATAATCTTTTTCAATATAGGATAATCCATTTACAAAACATATTTTATTTTTGGACAACTTAGTTAAAATGTTTGTGTAAATAACTAAATCTAACAAATCATAATGATCGCTACGATATTTTTTAAGGTTATCTCCAATTTTTTGTAACTTTTTTTTGCTAATTGTAATACCAGAATTTATATTGATGTCTAAAGGATTATTGAGATTAACTGTTGTTCTATATAATTCCAACCCAAAAGTATAAGTAAATCTTGATATGTCTGTCCAGCCAACTAAAACAAAATCATATGATTCTTTAAGTAGGGCACCTGCAGTTCTTTTAAAGATGTCTGCGTTTGAACTTCCAGACTCTGCAAGATTTGTAATTTCTGCATTAGGAAATTGAGATAATATCAGTTGATTAACCCATAATAAGGGATCATTTTGTTCTAATCCAAGTCCGTGACCTTTGGTAAACGAACAACCGTCTACATAAAATTTCATTAGTTCTTACCCTTCATAGTTGTCGCATTATACACTTCTGTTGCAAAGTATACAACCTTTTCGGCTCGTTGCAGCAACAAACTTTTTTCGCCACCATGCATCATGCCTTGACCACTGATCAGCAAAGGCACTCGCTGTGCCCAGGCTTTGAATTTGTTAAAATATACTACCTTTGCGTTTGTAAAGGCTTCAGTTTGTTTCAAAGTCTGTGTCTTTAATATGTGCTTGGCAGCAAAATGTTTTTCTACAAAGTTCTTTAACAATCTTTCGCTCATGTCTGGTTCATAAACATAGACGGGATACCTACGAGCAATGTCTGCATATCTAAATACATCACGAAACACCGACTCATCGCTGGTAAGAGCAAACTTGGTCTCCTGTGCAATCATCAAGTTAACCACACGCGGTCCATATTTCACTGTTAGATCAAAACTTAGCGGTTCATCTACCGTATAACCATACACAGCTGATTGATCTACCAATTGGTCTAGGTCTGTCCAGTCAAAGATAGCTTCAGCCAAACTGCGGGGTGCATTTGTAATAGTGTAGCCGCCAACATCATCTTTGACTAATTTGATCTCGTAAGGCTGTTGTTCACAGGCTTCCACTGCCTGAATATATCTTGCAAACTCCGGTGCTATTTCAAATTGATGATTCTGTGCAAAGCCGTTGGCAGCAACTACATTGGTTTCGGTCAGTGCCAAAGTCCAACTACGATTGTCTGCATCAAATCGCCAACGACCTTGACTGATCTTGGCCAAGTCTCGCAAGTCATTGATTAGTGTTGTATCATAAGGAAACTTTAACACAATATTGCTATCTTCTATGTATAAAAGTCTACGGCGATCTATTTGTCTGATGCCTAGTCTAAATGTAGGACTCTCAACTGGTGAGACATCTATATCCTGTCGTTCCAATTGCTTGCGATACTTGAGCACAATCTTAACTGCTAAGTCTGCTTGCTTGTCAGTTAAGGCCCGACCACACTGAGTGGCTTGACTCATGCTGCCGAGTATTTGAACATCGTAGCGAGCCAAACTTACTATTGGTGGTGTGCTATCAAACAAGCCATATATCCTACCGGTAACCGGATCGCGATCGCCGTTAATAACTTCGATATAGTCTTCAACCGACGGAAATTTTCTCATAGTATAAGTATATTACTTAGCGACAAAAAAGTCAAAAAAAATCCCCACCTAAGCGGGGCATAAAACCGGAAGTAAAAGGAGCTAACAAAAACTCCCGGTGGTCTGCTTACGCAGATTTCATGCAAGTGGTTTGAGCCAATGCCGCCCACTTGGTTGGGAAGCTCTTGTACAACTGGCCAATCTTGATTGCCATACGCAGACTCATTTCACGCAAGCGGTTCTTGTTGTCGTCCATGAACGCAATGATTTCGTCCTGTGCAATATCACTCAACTCAAGATCCGCAAACAGTTCGCCACTACGTGCAATCTGTCGGATACGCAAGATCTTGTCACGCATGGTATCCAGTGTAAGATCCAGATAGTGACAACGACTTTGCAGTGCGTCCAAGTGATCACGCAGTTTTTGCGATTTCATCTTGTCAAACTTGAGGTTGGTAATAAAGATTACACTACCCTTAAAATCAAAACTGTTAGGAATACCTTCGTCACGCAAGATACGCGATTCTGCGATCCAGGAAATCTTACGCTTCTTGCCCGAGTCTAACGCACCCTTTAGCAAGTTCAGACACACATCGTCCAACAGGATACTATCACAGTCATCAAACACAATCACGCAGTTGGGATCAGAATATTTGTATAGTGCTTGATACAGGCCGATGGCAGTGGCTGAACCTTTGACTACTTCGGCTCTTAGTCGTTTGCCGGCGATTTGATCAAATAGGGTGGCCTTCTCAATCTCAGCTTCGACGCCATAACTCTTGCCCACACCAGGAGGACCCGACACAATCATTGCACGAATGTCACCGTTGGTAGCAGCCTTGGTCATCTCTGTAAGGATCTCAAAACGCTCGGCAATCTCAGCCATGCGTTCTTCATCCGACTTAGAATCATTCACTACGGCAGCAACATCTGTATCCATTGCCACCACTTGGCCATCAAACTCATCGGCACCTACAAATTCGTAATCGCTCATTGCATTGACCTTGACACGGATATCTTCCGGGAAGCCAGGAAATTGACCACCGTTCTTTACAGTAACATAACCGCCTTTGACACCAGCCTTGTACTGTTCTACCAATTGAAAAACACGACCAGATACGTCAGTGGTACGATAAGCACCGGATCTGATTCTTACAAAACTCATAACAGCTCCTTTGGTTGATGTTGTATTGTTATTATTCATCTATTATAGAAAAAAACGGAATTAGTGTCAAGCACTAACTCGTCCAGGGAAGGCCAAAATCTTGGCAGACGCAGGCTTGGCGACCTTTACAGGTACCACCTTGACCATCTGGTCCGAGCGTATGGTTTCTACTGCATCGCCACCCAACCAACCATTACTTGGGGTAACCACTTCTGCACGGACCTTCTTGAGATCCGTAATCCGGCCTATTACTAGGCTGTTGGCATTGCGGTAACTTACATAGGCAACGGTGTCGCCTACCCGGAGTGTTCGGCCCTGCATGTCTTTGTGTGTTGCCATGGTGTTGCTCCTTTGGTTGTTTGTTTACTATATCAATATTATAGCAAAATGGAGAATTATGGTCAATGGTTGTTATTTTTGCAACAAAAGTTGTTATCTTTGCAACAGTTGCTATCTTTGTAATGTTGCTAATCTTTTAACGCATGCCAAATTTCCGGATCCGCACCCAGGTAAATGCGATATAGCAATTTGTTACGCCATACGCTAAACTCATTTACCCTGTTCTCAAACCATATCAGCAAGTCATCTCTGAACCATAACGGATTAAGTAAAAAGACTATCAGTACAACAAAGATAGGCGGAAATAGGATGGCCAGTATAGTCCAATGTACCACACGCATACGCCACCAGCGTCCGCCTTCGGGAGTCATTGTCACGGTTTGTTTTTTCATGCTGTTATTATACACTAACCAATCAATTAGAACAATGCTTGATAACGCCAGTAATCGCTGGCTGCTGCCACTCCGCTGCCTGGTTCAACTTTTATGCCTGTATCTAACATAGCCATTTCGGCTCCGCCAATTGCTGCCATGAGATGCACTTCATTCATGTCGCCTAGATGTCCAATTCTAAACAGTTTGCCTGCCATTTGACTCAGTCCTGCACCCAAGCTCAGGTTGTATCGCTTGTATGCTCGTGCAATCACATCAGCACCGTTGATGCCTTTGGGCACCATGATTGCACTGACAGTATCCGAATACCATTTTGGCTCTTGAGCACATAGTTCTAGGCCCCAACCTTCTTGTACCGCTGCTCTTACGCCTGCGGCCAAATAGTGATGTCGGCGTATGATGTTATCTAGGCCTTCTTCATCAATCATTTGTAATGATTCTATCAAGCCATATAGCAAACTCAATGCCGGCGTGTATGGATAGTAGCCTGTACTATTACTTTTAAGCATATCATCTAAATCAAAGTATGCTCGTTTTAGTTTGGCTGTATGACGCTGCTCCAGTGCCTTTGGGCTGGCACATAGTATACCAAGACCGGCTGGTAGCATGAGACCTTTTTGCGATCCAGATACGGCCATGTCAATTCCCCAGTCGTCAAATCTCAAATCAATTGATACAAGACTAGATACACAATCTACAAATAGTAATGCCGGATGATTAGCGTTGTCAAGCACACGGCGCACACCGGCCACATCCGAAGCGACACCTGTGGCAGTTTCATTATGGCAAGCCAATACTGCTTTAATTGAATGACGGGTGTCTGTTTCTAATCTATCACGATATAGATCCAATGGAACTCCGGTACCCCACTCACAATCTATAACTTCTACATCTAAACCTAATTTGATGCACATTTCAATCCATAAGTGACTGAACTGTCCAAACCTTGCAGCAAGAACATGGTCTCCGGGTGATAGTGTGTTAGTTATAGCTGCTTCCCAACAGCCGGTGCCCGAACTGGGAAACACAAAAGGTGTTCCTGCGTCAGTGCGAAACACCCGTTTAAGTCCTTGGGTAATTTGATCGGTAATTGCAGGAAAGTCAGGTGACCTATGGTCTTCCATACTTACAACCATAGCTCTCAATACACGATCTGGTATATTGGTAGGTCCAGGTACAAATAGAAAATTCCGTCCAGCCATATTGCCTCCTTATATACTGGACCTAACCCAGATCATGATAGTATATATTGTATAGTCAAGCTTGTCAATTTTTTATTTTGAAACTTTTCGAGTAAACCGCCAAATTGGACCAATTTCAGGATGATTACGATCACCGCCTACAGCTAGTTGTGCATCTAACGGGGCACCATAACTGTAATAATTTACATAATCGGCAATTTTTCTGTTACGGGTTCTAATTAAGCACAGTCCTGCATCGTTGGTAACCATGAAGTGGGATATTCCGTCGTCGTCTCGGTCAATGAAGAGCATACCATATTTATTGCCTGGTCAATTTGATCAACAGGCACACCATTTTGTTCGTAACCTTCGCGTACCATTTCTAAATAACCACCACCAGGTTCAGCAGTGTATGATTGATCGTTCATTTGATATGTTATTGCAAATACAAAACTTTTGCCGGTGTTGACTTTTACAAGAAATCTAGTGTAATAGTATGGGTATCCTTCAAGGCTGTCGAGAGCTCGTAAATCTTGCTTGGATATATCCCAAAGTACCCCATGGCAGATACTGCCCGGTGATTGGGCAATATCTGCATGAGTGCGAAATACCAATTCATAATCATCAATCCAAGCAGCGCCAACACATTCGGCCGTTGTACAGCGTCGATTCATTTCACCCTGATTGGTATTCATTCCATAAGCAAAGTACTTCATACTGGTATTCCAAAATGTTGATAATGTTTTTCCAGAGTCCACGCATGGAAATCATTTAAAGATTGTCCATTATAGGTCTCAAATTGGGCAGTAAATACTTGAGTGTATCTATCAAAAAAATGATAAACACTGGGTGTTTTACTTGCCCAGCCGGCTTTTTTCAAAGCCACATGGTTTGCTTTTTTGATCAAACAGGTCGGCGGATTCATTGCTTGAATAACCGTGAGCACGCCTTGAATCAGCATGTCGCGAATTACTTTTTGTGGTATCACATGTTCGAAGTCGTAATCCTTTTTTTGTAAACCTTTTTCTCTGTAGTGAGCTTTTATGTTACCAGCAATGTTGTAATCGTGTGCTCGGCGTAACGCATCATCAATTCGATCTCGAACCAGTCTGGCTGTTTGGTTCATTTCTGTTAACACGCTGTACTCTTTAAGTAAACGAGTTAGTTCACAACTTATTGACTCCGTGGTTTGATCATAAGCACCTTGATCTCTTTTGACCTTGCGATATTCTACGGGTTGGTAAGATTCAACCAGTGCCTGGAATTTGGATTTAGCCATATTATGCCTTCATCTCCAGAAACTTTTTGCCTTCGATTGCACCACCGTGTTGAATAGCAAAAAAAGTCTTGTCTACTTCAGGCAAATTAAAGCTGTCAATAGAAACCTGTGGGACGAGATTGGGTTCGCACCAATTTCTGTCTAAAACACCAATATCTCTATTTTCACTAGGTATTGTTATTTTGCCACCGTTTATCATATAAACTTCACGCATGAATTTAAACATACCTTCTGGAGCAGACCACGCACTGCCAACATAATATTTGAATTGACGTCGGGCAGCATCGTGACAATCATGACTGGAAGAAAAACTGATTGCACAGGTCTCGGCTACTTTCTGCATCCAATTCTTTGGCATCTTTTTGTTTAAACTTTTAACTATACTGTTCATATAGTAGAGTCCAATAAACACGCCCTGATCAATTTCTTGATCAGCTGGCCAAGCAATTGTGATTGCGTCAAGAATTTGTCGAGTAGTAGCAGCCGTTTTATCAACGCTGGCAGATTTGTAGGCATAGTCAAAATGACTAAACCAATAATCGTTGATGTTTCTGGCTTTGGTTGATTCAATTAATTGTACACGGGCATTATCAAATGCATCTTGTAGATTTCGAGCCAGTTCAGTTTCCTGCGTGCTCAAACCCAGCTTGTGTTGATACAACCAGTTTTGGTGCAGGTCTGGTTTTCCAACTTTCTTGATACCACTGTGGTTGTTGATGATAAACGCAACTGAAGGAAACGCAAGATCTTCGGTATCGTTAATAATAACCGGAACTTTAGTGTAGCCTAGTAGGCTTAACAAAACGCAACGGTGCTGACCATTATATGCAAACAACTTGTCTTGACGCCAAGGTTCTTTTGTTAGGGCCTTGCCTATAAAGTTGGCGGTAGCAGCAGGTTCAATAATTCTAATATCAAATTTTTTAATGATGTCAATCAAGTGCTTGATAATAACGTTGCGTTGAACTTCATAGTCCAACCAAACGTTATTAACATCTTCATAATGCATGCCTCGTGCAAAATTCAAATTTAGAGCAGTCATTCTTGCTCTAATTTGCTGCATCATTGAATTAAATTGCTTGTCTGAAAGTTTGAGGGCCGCTTTGATGTCACGACGAGCGTCGTTAACAACATCAATCAGTGGCCGCGATACCCGGGCTGACATGATGGTAATTCTCCAATTGTAAATAGTAACTGGAATTAGTTACTGAATCTTAGTATATGCAAAATATAGTTATGTGTCAACCCGTGTATTTGCCAAAAGTTTGTTGCAATTTTGTTAAGTCTGCACAGGTATACTTTTGATAGCTATGCGCTAGATGTTCAGGAAAAGGTATTATCTGAATCAGTGCTCCATATTGATTGGCTTTGTCTCGCGCAATGTCGGCGAATGATTGTGCTTGTCCTGTACCAATGTTCCATACACCGTTTTCATCAATTTTGCGCCGGACAAATTCGTATTGAACATCTAACAAACGCTCAACAGGAACAAAGTCTCTTTGAAAATGGTCGCTGCCTTCGAATATTTTTATAATACCAGTGGATTGAGCTTGTACAGCAAACTGATAGTGCGGGCTGGCTTGATTACCTTTATGGGTTTCGTTCGCACCATATACATTAAAGTATCTAAATCCCTGGCACCGAACATGCGTCGGATGGTGTTCGATGTAGTGTTCGAATA
>Ga0194129_10005868_pt1 | contig 15385 bp, 20 predicted proteins | sample TA2KigCa35mmetaG_FD_150862 | JGI IMG/M metagenome (GOLD analysis project Ga0194129, IMG submission 150862) | Freshwater microbial communities from Lake Tanganyika, Tanzania - TA2015038 Kigoma Deep Cast 35m | ecosystem: Environmental > Aquatic > Freshwater > Lake | place: Tanzania: Lake... | reverse complement strand
AATTACTAAAGCTTGAGTACAAAGCAAAAGAAGCTGAGTTAAAGGCGCAAGTAGAAGCGCTGCGGTCGCAAATTCCACCCGAACCAACACAAGAGGAGATCATTTATGGATAGGCAAAAAAGAGAGCTTGCAATGCGTCAAATGCAAGAAAGAGCCAGAGAAAAAGACATAGCTTGCAATAAGTATGCTGCTGGGGGAGCAGCTAAAGTTAGAAAAGACGTTGCTACAAAAAGCGGCGCAGCAGTAAAGCCTAGAAATATGGGAAGGAGCGGTAAATGATCGGGATTAATTACAATATCATAAAACCTAGGTCCTTCACTCCCGGTGTTATTGAAAAAATTACATCCGAGATTGATAAGTACAAGAACATTTTATGTGATCCGTTAGCAATTTCTACGCTAGAGGGTTACAAGTATCATGTCGGGGTAATTACCGGTCTTGATATAGCCCTTGAACTGTTTAACAGACATATAACAGAGGTAAATAACCATGATTAATTGACGTTTTTATATTTTGCAACTAGAGGATATTTAAGGCTTCGAAATCTAAATATCCTCATTAATTCACCGACTTAACCTTTAATTAATAGGCAAATCATATGTATGATAGTACCCCTTCTACTTTAAGTAAAGATAGAATCTTTGAGTTAGAAACTCACATCAATTACAAACCGGAAGATTTTAAAACCAAAGGAATTGATCTGGAAGCTTTTAATAAGGAAGCAATGATAGAGAGATTTAAGGAAGTATCGGTTACCGGAATCAATGTATTAATTCTTATTTACAAACCGCCTGTGGAAGAAATAACGAGAGGAGGAGTGTATATCCCGCAAACCGCCGTAAAAGACGATCTCGAATACAACTCAATGGTCGGCATGGTATTAAAGCTTGGTCCTGATAGTTACAAGGGCGATCAGTTTCCAAGCGGTCCTTATGTAAAAGAGGGGGACTGGGTCATATTCCCCCGTGGTTCATCATTGCAGTCAAAATATGAGGGTGAGCCGATCATTATGGTAGAGGATTTTAAAATCAAACTGCTAGTCGATAATCCATCAAAAGTATCAAGGTAAGAATATGTTTAAAATAGATATTGAAAATACAAGCGACTTAAACGCTGCTATTCCGCCTTTAAAAGAAATAGCCGAAAATAAGGACGAGAAAGGTGAGGATAAAGAAGTACAAGCTCCTATTAAGGAATCGGAAGAAGCTACACAAACTCTAGATAGCAATGCCGATAAAAGCGAACTTCCTGTAGATGCTCAGGAAAAAGAAGAAAAACCTGCTAAAAGCTCTACGCCTGAAAAAGATAATAAATACTGGGCTAAACTGCGAAAAGAACGAGCAGAAAAAGCCGCAATGGCCGAACGCTTGGAGCAGTTACAACAAGAAAAACTGCAAATGGAGCAGTTGCTCCATCAAGCTGTAAATGCAGGCTCTACTCATTATAAGAATAATGTTACGAGCGAACTTGAAATGGCACAGGCAAGGTTGCAGTTAGCACTAGAAAACGGCGATGCTGCTGGAGTTAGCAGAGCTACTGCTGAGATTTCAAAGGCGACTCATGCCTTGAATGAGGCATCTAGAATTGCCACTTTTCCTAAAGAAGAATACTCACAAGAGCATTTAAATCAGGTTCGAGCTAGGGAATATGAAGATAGATTATATAGCTGGCTTGAAAGTAATCCCGAAGTAGATAGAAACGCCCCTGAGTATGATGAGAAGCTGGCAGGTCAGGTTCTATCATTTATTACAAAACTAGATAGAAAATACCAGACTACCAATAAGGCACATCTAATAGGTTCTGGTAGCTATTACGGCATGATAGATGAGTATATCGATAATTTAAAATCGCCGGATATTTCCCCTGCTCATGTACCTGCTAAACATTTTGGAGCAGTCCGTAGTCGTACTCCTATGGAGGGAGTGCCTGATCCAAAAACAAGGGAATTAAGCGAGAGAGAGAAAAAGGCAGCGCTTGCTTTCGGTATGTCTTACGAGAGATATAGGGAGCTTACAGATAAACATAATAAGGAAATGAGGTCAAAAAATGGCAATTAAGTATAAACAAGACCAAAATAATGAGTTTAAGTCCGTAGATAGAGATATCAGGGAACATGATTTGGAACAGGATAATTTTGATTTGATGTTCACTGATTCAACGTGTCCTTTTAAAGCATTAATTGACGAAATAATGCAACCGGGGGAAGAATATTACTTTGCCTTTAATAGCCCTGAACGTATTAACAGGTTACTGGCAAAGAAGTGGTATATCGTATCTCCTGATAGGCTTAAAAACAAACGTACTTATAGAGGAGACTTAAGATCGGAAAATGATAGTATTACTACCGGTGATACTATCTTACTTGCAAGAGACGAGCGTTACGGAATTAAAGAGCAGGAATATTACGAACACAAGGCTATAAAAGTAATGCGTGATACTTTGCAAAAAGTACAAACGGATATCTATAATCCGGTCATGCCGTTTTCAGATAGGGCAATGTAGGATATTATGTCTTATTCTAAAATCATACTAGATAGCGATATTAAACTATCATGGCCTTATCCACGCACCGAAGGGGATATTGTTAGCGATATTAACGATGTTAGCTCTAGTAACGATGCCTATACAATTACGTTGCCACCTGCCAATACTGTAGAAACCGGTACTAGCTTATTATTTAATAATATCGGAAGTTATGATTTTACTATTTTAAATAATGCAGGTAGCCCTATAGGTACGATTATTGTTCCAGGTGAAATTAGACAAATATATTTAATTGATTCCGCTAGCAGCTCAGGGGTGTGGAGAGTAATACCATTCGGCGGAGGAACAAGCGGTATTATTACTTTCTCGGCAGAATCAGAAAACAACGCATTAAATATTACGAACTCAACTATTACGCCGCCTTCAGGAAACATGAAGTTTGCCGTGTCCGAATCCTTAAATAATTTAAACAACCTAACTACTCAGGTACAGAACGGATTTCTGGTGATAACAGGCAATACTCCATTAAGTTTTCTAACTCGAAAGATAGGAGGCGGCACCAATATAAACGTCCAAAGCGGTGACGGGCAAACAAACGATGTAATTATCAATTTAGCCGATTCTCTAGTAGGATTATCTAGTATTAACGTCGGTAATCTCTTGATCTCGGTAAATACTATTACTACCGCAAGCGGTGATCAGGATATTAATCTGGCTACTGTAGATGATGGGGTAATCAATTTAAACAGTACTCAAATTGACAATGTCGGTAATATGAGCGTACCGGGGAAGATTATAAATCCTGCTACTGCTAAAGCTTATGCCTTTTTTTACGATAATAATGCCCCAACTAATAATATCCAGATAGAGAGTAGCTTTAATATAGCCTCGGTTAGCGGAGCGCAAGGGTCATATGTTATAACGTTTGCTACTCCTTTTGCTGACGCTAATTATGTTGTATTAACGGCATTAGCACGAGGAACGGAAGTAATAGCACCCTTTCAGGTGTTCTTTAGGTCTAGGTCGGCAACAGAGGTCATCGTTTTTGCAACCGATACGCTTGGTAATTTGCTTCCTGTACTCGACGGCGTATCTGTGGTAGTATTTGGTAGTTAAAGAGGTTATTTTAATTTTGATAGGAATAATGGGCTATGGAAGATAAAGAATTAAAGATATATGATTATACAGTTATAGGAATGTTTTTAAATCCTGAGGGATTTTTTTCCGTTAAAGTAAGCCTAGACAAAAAAGATGAACATAAAATAATTTTAAAATTTGCCATTAAACTTATAGAAGATTTATTTAAAAATTTCATTTCTGAAGAAGAAATAGAAAACAAACTAAATGCTCTCTTAATGGAAAATAAGAAATTTCTTTTCATTAGATTAGTTCGATTGGCACTTGGTAATGAGACAATCAAAACGCAATTACGGGCAAATCAAACCGGTGTATTCATTATTGACCGTGAGAAATGGCAAAAAATAATGGACAGGATAGAACAAGAAGAGCTTGAAGCGATACTCTCTCAAGGCTTAGAAGATAATATAAGCTAAATCTAAAATAGTAGTGCGATTTGCAATCATCGTAATTCTTTTGCTATAATAGAGTTAACAGATATAAAAAGTCATAACTAGACTATAAAAGGTTTCTGTCATAACTAGACGTTAAAAGGTCACCGAAGCTTGTATTAGCTTATCTTTTTTAAATTCAAAATATTTACGTTTTTTAATAATTAACAATATATGAGGAAATTATGTCTAACGGCATTAATAGACCTTATGGTTTGGAAGTGGTTCAGTCTCAAATAGGAAACGGCGGAACACAAAAACTAGGTCAATATTTTATTTATGCAGATGCTACTGGCTTGATCACTCAGGCTCAAAGTATATTCAAGGGTGATCCCGTAAAGTGGGTAGATAAGGGGACACCAGCTAGCGGCACCGCGGATTATAAAGTACAAGCAGGAACTATAGTACCGCAAAAAGTATCTATTACTGCAGATGATACGGAGTCGGTATTTGCTGCTCAAGATGCGGCAGCTTTTGTCGGTGTATTTATGGGATGCCAATTTATTGATGCTCAAACCGGTTATCAAGTAAATTCTGATTACTGGCCGGCAAGCAGACAAGTTAAAAAAGATACAAAAATTACGGCCTTTGTTAATGACGATCCAATGGCGGTATTTAGAGTTCAAGTATCAGTATCACAGGCAGCAGACGTTGCTAAGACCATATATAAAGATATTCAAAACGGCTTAAATGCCAACCTAAATATAGCAGGAAAAACGATTACCGATAACACCTCGAGTGAGAATCCCCGCAGCGGTAGTAATATATACGACTCTGTTTACTATCTCGACGGCTCGAGCATCGCAAATACCGCTATTTTGGATGTAAAAATTATTGGCATTGATCCGGTAATTACAGGTAACGCAAATCCAAAAGGATTAGTCCCGGGAGTTGATATGCCTTTTATTAACTTGCTAGTTAAGTTTAATAAGCATGTTTACGGCTCAAGCGGTGTAGTTGGTCCTGATCTGTCATAGGAGTATAAGATTATGTCTATAATAACAAGCGGCAATATGCCATCTTTTTTAAAGGAAGGATTATATCTACCGAAAGAGAAGAAGAAAACACCTGTTAAGGCAGGATCAGTAAAGAAAACTAACACTAAAAATAAAGGTAAATAATTATGTCTATTATAACAACCGGTGATATTCCAAGTCTGCTTTGGCCGGGTCTTTATGAGGTAAAGTCTCAGTACGAGCGGTTTAAGGGGGAATATACCAAAATTTATGAACAAGGTAATTCTGTCAAACATACCGAAAGGATGGTTGATATTAGAGGCACTGGCTATGCTCTTGAGAAAACGCAAGGTGCTCCTATTAAAATGGATAGCATGGCAGAGCGGTTTACTTATGAATTTGTCCACCGGGAATTTGCCCTCGGTTTTCAGATTACTAATATTGCCATGGAAGATGATCTTTATGCCGATCAGTTCTTTAACGGTACTAAATCGCTTACTACTTCTTATGAACAAACCAGAGAAGTAGTAGCCATGAATCCTTTTAACCAGGCGTTTAATGTAGCCGCAACCCAAGCTAACGGACAACCTCTTTGCTCTTTTTCTCAACCTTATGACGGCGGTGTTTATTCTAACCGAGTCGGAGCATATAACGGAGCTAATGTTAATGTTGATTTTAGCGAAGTTGGCGTTGAACAGGCAGTAATACTAGCCGGTAAAATGAAAGATCAGGCAGGACTGCTAATTAATGCTCAAATTGAGAGATTACTACTTCCACAAGAGTTAATGTTCTCAGGTTGCAGGTTACTTGAATCTGTATTTAGAACAGGAACGGCTAATAACGATGTAAATGCAATTTACAACATGAAGGCTATTCCGCAAGGTTATGAAGTAAGCCATTTCTTAACAAATCCTAGCAACTGGTTTGGGTTAACTAACGTTAAGGGAACTCGTAAGCATTTCGTAAGACGTCCGCTTAAAGTAAATGTAACAACCGATCCTGTAACTGAAACCATGTCAGTGCTTGCATCAGGTCGTTATTCGTTCGGTATGTTTACGCCACTCGGTGTAATCGGTGCAACAGGATCAACGGCTTAAATTTATGAAGAAAGAACTACAAGGATTGCTTGAGGAAGCAGAAAAAGAACATCAAAAGCTTGTTCTGCTTCAAGCAGGCATTTTAGAAAAAATAAATCTTTATAAAGAAGAAAATAAAAAGCTGACTCACTTGTTGATTTTATCTAAAGGAAAGATTGACGGTTATAGAGAAGTCTTGCAAAGAATGGACAAAAAGGAAGAATAATCATGTCTCAATTTTATGAATATAATTGGCCTGCTACCACAGCGAACGGAATATCACTCTTTCAAACTACAACTGCAAATATTCCGCTGCTGTTAAATGGTTCTTATGTTAACAAAACTACAAGAACAGTTAACTTTGTTGATGATTTTGGTATTGTTCCATACATTACGTTTAATTCAGCTTCCGATCTTTCTGCTATTAATTTTCTTATTACGGGTTATCAGAATGGGGTTTTTATTAGTGAAACCTTAACAGGGCCAAATGCAAATGCAACAGTTACAAGCGTCAACTGCTTTGATACTGTGACGCAGATAATTCCAACCGGTACTACAGTCTCTAATATTCAAGTCAGTGTTGCAGCACTTGGATATTTCCCAATGATTCTATTAAATACTGTTAAGCAAAACGTAGCGTTTATAAATTATGCTCTAAATATAATACCAAACAAAACTAATCCTCCTAGTTATCAGATATTTCTATCCTTAAAAAATAATCTAGGCTTAGGCAAATATGATGATTTAACAAGTGATGCTAACGGCAGCTTTATTTCTTTTAAGGAACCTTCAGATCAAGCAGTATTAATTAATAGTAATAATTTAGCCCAGAACTTACTAATTAAAATTACTAAAAACGATACTAATTCATCTCTAAAAGCTCAATTCCTACAATTGTAAGTTAAAGAGGAAGATAAAATGCCGGCAACTAGTGGAAGTTATAGCTTTAGTAACATAAAAGGAGAGCTGATTATCAGAAAGGCTTATGAGTTAATCGGCATGCCTCTTAGCATGGTAACTGCCGAGCAATATAATTCAGCACTTAATATTATCAATTTTATCTTAAGCGATTGGACTAACTCCAATGTTAACTTATGGACATTAAAACTAAATCCTGTTTTCTTAACTCCGGGGCAAGCATCCTACCCTTTGCCGAGCAACATTACTAAAGTATTTCAAGTATTTCTAAGAAGTAATGTAAGACAGAATTTTGGTGGAGTGCCTAATAACGGAAGCTATGGAGGAGTAGCGGCTTATGCTTTTGATGGTAATCCTAATACTGCCTGCACAGAAACCCAAGTAGATGGATTAATAGGTTATGCTTATTCTACTCCCAAAGTGATCAAAATTCTAGGTGTACAATCAAATGTAGATAGGGAGTATAGCTTAACATTTTCCGGTCAAAGCGCAGATTATCAGACAATTTATTATGCTAAGACTATTCCTAAAACCTTATATAAAAAAGGTATTACGCAGTGGTTTTTACTGGAAGATAATTTAGCTTTGTGTCCCTATTATCAGATACAGGAAACAGGAGGAGCTACTCTTGATATCTCGGAAGTATATTTTAACAATGGGATACAAGATACTACCATGAGCGAGGTATCCAGATATGAATATCTATCGTATCCAAATAAATCGCAAATCGGCAGACCTACCATTTACTATGTTGATTACCAGCGGACTCCATCCCTGTATATATGGCAGACTGCTGCTCCAATGTATAATTTAATAATGTATAGCGGCCAAAGCAGTATAGAAACGCTAGAGAATTATACGCAAGGCATAGATATTCCGGCATATTTTTATACTCCTCTAATATATGGGCTTGCTAGCATGCTAGCAGCACAATATGCCCCTGAAAAAGAAGAAGGTTTAAAAATGAGATATCAGGAAACGCTGAGTCCGGCAGTAATTAATAATACGACGGAAGTACCTCTTAAGCTGGAGGTATATAGTGACTAGCTTAAAAGTTATCCCTGTAAATACACAAATGGGAGATTACGTTAGAAAGGACGTAATTGAACCTATTGGAACTTGCGATTATTCAGGGTTTCCTTTTAGCAGGTCTGATCTAGTCAAGCAATATGAATGGCGGGGTAATAAGTTAGTCTGGACGGGGGCAATAGTCGGACGACCTTTTGTAGATGAACCAAACGAGCAGAATAGACCACCACAAATAAAAGGTGACCCGAAAGCCGTACAAAATCCTCGCCCATTTGGTATTGAAACACCGCAAGGCCCTGAAGCTAGTGGTAATAGTTCTCCTGTTATTTTAGAAAATATCAACTTTACAAGTGATGATATACCTCCTGTTTTACCTGATTTTGCCGGTCAGAGTGTTAGTAATATGAACGAGAGAGAGCGTTTAGAATCGTTGCACCAAATTAAGTTCTAAAGTAATGGCTAATAATTTTAATCCGGGGTTTGATAGAGAAAAAGCAGCTTTTATAGAGCTTGCTAATAGAGGCGAGGGCTTAAGTCCTATAGAATATATATACGCAGGAAACGCTAGCTTTGAAAGTGTGCTTGCTTCTTATTTAAAAGGCGGCATGATTGATATTAACATGCTCTATGTTACTAATATCGATGCTACGGATATTGTTACTGTAACGCTTGAAGCTAAAATCGCTACAATCGATACTGCTTATATTACTACTATTTACTCCGATAATATCTATAACAAGGAGAAGATTACTACCAAAGACTTGTTTATATCACATGATTTAACAGTAGGCAGCACTAGTTCTTTGGCATCTGCTACTTTTCATACGACGGATTTTTTAATTGCAGGAGTAGCTACAAGCTTTGCACTTGCAACATTTGATGTGGTATCGGGTTTTGAATCTCATGATATTGCTACACTCTTTAGTCTTGTTTCGCCGGCAGTTAGCATTAATGCCCCTGCACTATCGATTAATTATGTAGAAGGGGCTTTAAAGGTTGGAGCAGTCGGAATATATGCAGGTTCATTAATGGATATTAACGCCCCTAAAATTCAAATAGGCGATCCGACTAAACTCGGAGTAACAACTCTTACAATATCAATGAAACCTGCTATATCCTTTACCTGCAACTCGGCAACAGTAAATATAGCTGGTAGTACTATAATCAATCTTACTAGTGAAGCCGATATTAATCTAAAATCCCCGACACTTAATTTAGCAGCAGAGGTCTTAGATATTAACGGCACTGATGTCAATATTAATAGCTCAACTGTTAATATTACAGGTGCAGGAAATATAAGTTTAAAAGCAGCCGGGATTATTTCGGTAGATTCCCCAGGAACTATTCCTGGAGTTCCTGTTCCTGTTGAAGGAAGTGGAGTGCTGGTAGCGGATTTTGCGCCTCCACTCCCGGTTAGTGGAGAATTAATCTTTACCCTACCTAATGTAGTAACCTGTGAAGGTGGAAAGTTAGTTACCGTAGATTATGTCGTAACTCTTACATGCATTGTTTAAGATTGCTTTTTGAGTACGATTTGCAAAATGAATAATTTGTTTGTTATAATATAATTAAGTGGAAGTCATAACTAGACTATAAAAGGTTTCTGTCATAACTAGACGTTAAAAGGTCACCGAAGCTTGTATTAGCTTATCTTTTTAAAATCAAATATTTACGTTTTTAAATTACAGCGTTTTAAACGCTTACTTCTTTTTAATTAAACAATAATAAAGATATGTGGGAAATTATGTCTAGAATAAGAAATTTAAGTAGTGGAGCTCCATTACAAGCTCCTGAAATGACTACAGCTGAAATACATGCTTTGACTAGCGTCGAAGATGGTATGATTGTATATAACACAGATACTCGTCAATTACTTACTCATGTCGCTGGTTCTTGGCTTGCCATAAGTAATAGCGGTAGTTCCGGTACTGTTACTAACGTAGATACAGGAATAGGTTTAACAGGAGGTCCAATTACTGGAGCAGGTAAGATTGAACTAGCTGATACAGCTGTTGTAGCAGGAGAATACATTGCTGCAAACATCACTGTAGATGCTCAAGGTAGGATTGTCTCTGCTACTTCTGGAGATATTGGAATTGTAGACTCGGTTGTTGGTACAGAAGGTCAAATAAACGTTAACTCTGATGACCCAACGCACCCAGTTGTAAGTCTAGCTGATACAGCTGTTGTAGCAGGAGAATACATTGCTGCAAACATCACTGTAGACGCTCAAGGTAGGATTGTCTCTGCTACTTCTGGAGATATTGGAATTGTAGACTCGGTTGTTGGTACAGAAGGTCAAATAAACGTTAACTCTGATGACCCAACGCACCCAGTTGTAAGTTTAGCCGATACAGGTGTTACTGCAGGCTCTTACAATATGTCCAACATTACTGTTGACGCTACAGGTAGGGTCAGTGCAGTTTCTTCTTCCACTCCTGCTACGACAACCGAATATGCACTAGCTACGTGGGGCAAAACAGACGGAAGTAATTTGGTTGATAATGCCGGTACTCAGGTTGATGACGATGGTAACATAACTACAATAGGTAGTGTTACTGCTTCAGAATTTAAATCCACTGGTAATATTAACATTGATAAATCTGGAAAATTAAGAATAGCCTCACCTAATCAGGGGGTACTCGAGATTAATGCTAATCCAAATTTAACTGATCAATGTAATATATCTTTTGGCAGTAGCTTATCTTTTCCAACTGAGTTACCGCTTGAAGGACAAACATTCGTTGGAGACAATTTAGGTAATTTATCATGGCAATCTATTATAGCATCAGTACATAGCCACGCTGGTACTATTGCAGTAGATTCCTCTGATCCTATGAACGTTAATATTGATCTTCCAATAACAGGTATTACGGCCGGCACTTATTCAAGCCCTTCTCTCATAACTTTCGATGATTATGGTAGAGCAACAGCCGTTACTAGTGGAAATAGCACCTCTCATGGAATGATCGTACTAACTTCAGGAAGTGGAGATTTATCTGCGTATCTTCCAGTAGGCGTAACAGCTGGTAAAGTTACTGTAATAGGTGGTGGTGGTTATGGAGGAAATACTATTACTACTAATTCTATTGGTAGTGGTGGTGGTGCTGGTGGTACTGCTATTAGATATGTAACCGACCTTAGTTCTTCATCTACCTATTCAGTTGGATTAGCCGGTCAATCATCTACATTAATTACCAATTCAATTTTAATGCGAGGTAACCCAGGCGGTAATGGAGCTGTAGCTACAACTAGTACTATAGTAGCAGGTGGTGCTGGTGGTACTGCTACAGGTGGAAGCATCAATATTCCGGGTCAAAACGGTGCCAACGTTTCTACATCATCTACAGTAGGTTCTGGAGCAGGGGCTAACTCTTTCTTCAATGGTGGCGGTAAAGCGGTAATTGTTTTAGGTAACGGTATTGCAGCAAGTGCTAATAGCGGCTGCGGCGGTAGTGGAGCATATAAAAGTGCTACTGGTATCGGGGGTGCTGGAGCTGCTGGAATTATTATCATAGAGTATTAATTTTTATAGCTACGATAAATAGCAGTTACTTAAATAGTAACTGCTATTATTTTCTTCCATATTTAGTAAAAAGTATGCGTATAGTACGTATTTTATCTTTAGACGGAGGCGGTATTAGAGGATTGTTCTCTGCTACGTTTCTAGAAAGATTTTGTAATGATGCCAAAATTAACGGGAATGAATTATGGAAGTATTTTGATATTATTTGCGGAACGAGTATCGGCGGTGTTCAATCTATAGCGTATTCAAACGCTTTATCTCCTACTAAGATTATTAATTTATTAACGATCAATGCAGAAAGCATTTTTACTATTAGAAAAGGAGTTAATCCGTTGCAACCCCTTGGGCCTGCAGGATCAGCTACTTTAGGGACTGTACTGGCAGTTCCAGGAGTAGAACCTTATATTTACAATCAAGAACCCCTAAGGAATGCTTTAAATACAGTTTTAGGTACTACCAAAATGTTCCAATTAAAAACCAACACTTTGGTTACTGCCGTAGGATTTCAAGGCGGAACAGGCCCCAGTACTGATAATGTTAATTTTCCTTATGGTGATATTACAAGTAGCCAGTATTACCAATTTTCCAACGTCCCGATTAAAAATTTCACACTAGGTCAAGAATACACATGCGTTGATGTTGCCGTTGCAACTGCCTCTGCCCCCGTATACTTTCGTCCAACTATAATTAAAGGAGCTGACCCTGATACTTTCTTTATTGATGGGGGATTATACCAAAATAATCCTACCGACCTTGGATATACGTTTTCTAATATTTTATTCCCGCAAAAAGTAAAGATTTGTATTTTATCGGTCGGCACAGGTTATTCCAATCCCGATATTGAAATTACAACAACATCGGATAACTTAAAGGTTGCCCCTCAAAATGGACTTGGATTACTAGCTAATAGTATGAACTTGACTTTGGAAGGAGCAACAGAAGCCGTGGAGCTTAAGTTTCAAATTTTGTCTTTATATAAGGGAGCTGAAAATAATTTATATTATTACAGATTCCAACGTTTTCTTGCAGATCAGGAATTAAGTAAACTCGATAATCCAACACCAGAAGCTATAGCCTATTTACAATCAGAGGCAAATATCCAATACGAACATGACGCTCTAAAGATACAACGATTTATTGAGGCATGTAATTTCTTGAACTAACTAAATTTCTACGATTTTTAAGAGCTACAGGCACTCTGTGATATAATAAAAATAAAAAGGAAATATATATGGCAGATTTAGATAATATAACCCAGTTTAGCGGTCTTACTATTACCAGTGATCAAAATACCGGGACTAACAACCCTAACGCTACTTTTGCTCTTCCCTGTCTTACTGATAAACAAAAAGATGAGATAGCAAATGTTACTGCTTATGAAGTAGATGGCAAGCGGGTTAAGGTTAAACCGGGTACTATGATTTATAATATCGATAGAGCCTGTATTCAGATTTTTATTAAAGGTGCATGGCAGAATTTATATGCAATCGCTACCACTGCTACCGGAGTAGGACTGAATGGCGGAATACCTTTCGTATTTCCAACAGGCAAGAAAGATGATGTAGAAAAATCAGAAAATGAAGTAAATGGATTTACTTATTTTGACGTTACAGATGGAATAGGTGGAGACAAGACTATTAGAACTTTTGACGAAGGTAAGTGGGGAACTGTTACTGTTATAGCTGACTAAGAATAAATCGATGAGAAACATATGCCGATAGATAAAGGAACAAGTAAGCCTATAACCCAGTTAAGCGGCTTGCAGATTAATTATAAGGATAAATACAGCTGCTTTAATCCTCCGATTGTAACTACAGAGGAAAGAGATGCTTTAATTAATACCGATGACCCCGCTAAGCCGATCAAGGACGGGACTATGGTCTATAACAGCAATGACAAAAGTGTGCAGGCATACCAAGAGGAGAAATGGGTAAATGTCGGAGGGAGCGCTCCTATAGAAAACGTAGTTACTTCTGCAGAGAATGGCACGTTAGATTATTTAGTAGCCTATGCCAATAATGATAGAACAGTAAAGGATTCGGGGGTTAAAATAAGTGAAGTTAAAAAAACTCGAACAAAAAAAGAAGGTATTGATTCCACTCCATTATATCAACTTAGCAACCTTGGAGCTTTACAATTTGGCAGCAATGAGAATGTAGCCGATACGGGAACGATACTTGTTGACGGGTTAACACCCGTTACTTTCCAAACGCAAGGAACGGGGGCAGAGGCGAGAATCTGCACAGTTATTAACGGCGAACTTGGCGCAGGCTCGTCCTCTCCTTCTGCTCTCCTTGAGATTAATTCAAGCGAAGGGGGTTTTCTTCATGCAAGAATGACGACAGCAGAGAGAGATGCTCTTCTTGATCCCAAAGACGGATTAGAGATATACAATACCGATACTAAAAATCTTAACATAAGGCAGGATGGCTCTTGGGTTGAAATCAAAAGTGGTGGAAACGGCAATGTTGTTGGTCCCACAACATCTGTGCTAAATTCTTTAGCTGTATGGACAACATCAGATGGGAAAAAATTAGGAGATACAGGAAAAGTTGTTTATATCTACGGAAGTCCTAGTTTTGGAGCAACAAGCAATTTTATAGGTACTTTTTCTAATTCAACTGGAATGAATATTGATTTAAACAATATAAAGCTGACAGCAAGAGTAGTAGATATTTCTGATAGAGGCACTCCTATGATGGGTGGAATTCTTACTATATCTGAAGATCAGGCTTACAGTATAACACTAAATACAAATATGGGGAACATATATAACTCTCCTGAGATAGTGATTAGTTCTTATAATGATGGAGGATTATCAAATATTTCAACTATAAAAATTAAAAAAAGCACCGCTCAACTTACAAATTGCGAGTTTATATTCCCTCCATTAATGCCACAAAAAAATCAGGTATTAACTGCCGTAGATAATAACGGTACAACCACGTGGGGGGCTAAAAACCAATTAACTTATTATAAATTTAATGATGAAACAAACGATCTGAAAATACTATCCAAAGATAAACACATAGCAACAATCAATACCACATCAAAAGAACAAAGAATTATTTTAGATAAATTATCTACTGACGACCAAGGACATTATTTTATAATAAAAGACGAAACCGGTAATGCTTCAAAAAACAACATCGTTATAGACGGTAACGGAGCGTTAATAGACGGCGAAGAACAATATATAATTAACGTAGATTATGGTTGCATCACTGTATGCTATACCGGCTCTTCATGGGCTATAATTGGATTTTATTGTACAAAAGGTTAAAACATGACATACAAAACATTTGGATACTTTCCGAATTATCGGATTTACGGCTCTAATTATCAACCCGAAAATATTAACTGGGAACTAGTTGATATCGACTTTTATGCTTTCGGTCAAGTAGGCAATCATCAGGGGCAAAATATTTTTATAAGCTACGATAATCCCGATACTATTTCCGAAAAATGCAACTACATCAAAAATCATGGCTTAGGAGGTGCAGGACTTTATGATTTAGGCGGTGATTGCAATAGTACTCTCATTAAAGCTATAAGCGCCGAATTAAAATGAATTATACTACTCTTATTGCTCAGATTATAGCTTATGCCAATAGAGGAGGTAGCATTGAATTCGCTGCCTCTATTCCCTATTTTATTGAGATGGGACAGCAGAAAATCTGGAAGGAGCTAAATACTCTTGGTTTTCAAAAGGCAGTTGACGGGAAGTTTCAAGCAAATAATTCTACTATCTCCAAACCTGCTGATTGGCAGGAAACTATCTCTCTAAGTTATGGAACGACTGAATCCTTATTTATAAACAATGTAATT
>Ga0194129_10005867_pt1 | contig 15386 bp, 15 predicted proteins | sample TA2KigCa35mmetaG_FD_150862 | JGI IMG/M metagenome (GOLD analysis project Ga0194129, IMG submission 150862) | Freshwater microbial communities from Lake Tanganyika, Tanzania - TA2015038 Kigoma Deep Cast 35m | ecosystem: Environmental > Aquatic > Freshwater > Lake | place: Tanzania: Lake... | reverse complement strand
ACTGAGTCGCTCTCAAATCTTCTTAGTGAGAATCGCACCTTTGCGCCATCGCCTGAATTTGCCAAGAATGCAAATGCAAAGGCTGATATTTATGATGAAGCAGAACGTGATCGATTGGCTTTCTGGGAGAAACAAGCCGTTCGTTTGCACTGGTTTAAGAAGTGGGATCAAGTTTTGGATTGGCAACCACCATTTGCAAAATGGTTTGTCGGCGGAGAGTTAAACGCTTCGTACAACGCACTTGATCGCCATGTCCTTGAAGGTCGCGGTGATCGCGTTGCTTTCTATTTTGAAGGCGAGCCCGGAGATACTCGCACGCTCACTTATGCCGATATCTTGGTCGAAGTTAAGAAAGCTGCGAATGCGCTCCTTTCGCTCGGCGTTAAGGATGGTGATCGCGTTGCGATTTATATGCCGATGATTCCAGAAGCTGTGACTGCGATGCTCGCTTGTGCTCGAATTGGCGCAACCCACTCTGTTGTATTCGGTGGATTCTCTGCTGATTCACTCTTGGCCCGTATCCAAGATGCGGAAGCAAAGTTGATTATTACCGCTGATGGTGGCTATCGAAAAGGTGCGGCTTTTGGGCTAAAGCCCATCGTTGATGATGCCCTTAAGGGCGAAACGAGCGTTGAAAACGTTCTAGTGGTTAAGCGCACCGGCCAAGAAGTTTCGATGGGCGCACGGGATATTTGGTGGCATGAGTTAGTTGATTCACAGAGCACCGAACATGAAGCCCAAGGCTTTGATAGCGAGCACTCCTTATTTATCCTCTACACATCGGGAACAACCGCAAAACCAAAGGGAATTCACCACACAACCGGTGGTTATCTCACCCAAGCCGCCTTCACCCACCAAGTTGTATTTGATATCAAGCCTGATAAAGATATTTATTGGTGCACCGCTGATGTTGGTTGGGTAACCGGACACTCATACATCGTTTATGGGCCGATGATCAATGGCGCAACCCAAGTTATGTATGAAGGAACTCCTGATACACCTCATAAGGGTCGCATCTTCGAGATGATCGAGAAATACAAAGTCTCGATTCTCTACACCGCTCCAACTCTCATTAGAACTTGGATGAAGTGGGGCGATGAGTATCCAAATAAGTTTGATCTCTCATCGCTTCGCTTATTGGGATCAGTTGGTGAGCCAATAAATCCGGAGGCGTGGATGTGGTATCGCGAAGTTGTCGGTAAAAGTAATTGTCCGATTGTTGATACTTGGTGGCAGACCGAGACTGGTTCGATCATGATCTCGCCACTTCCTGGAGTTACTGCGACTAAACCGGGATCTGCGATGCTCGCTCTTCCTGGAATTAGCGCGAAAGTTGTTGATGATTCTGGAAGAGAAGTCGGTCCTGGCTCTGGTGGCTATCTAGTACTTGATAAGCCGTGGCCTTCAATGTTGCGCGGGGTATGGAAAGAACCGCAGCGTTACAAAGAGACTTATTGGTCGCGCTATGAAGGGCTCTATTTCGCTGGTGATGGCGCAAAGTTAGATTCGGATAATGCACTCTGGGTATTAGGCCGAGTTGATGATGTGATGAATGTTTCTGGTCATCGGATCTCTACGACTGAGGTGGAATCAGCGCTCGTATCGCATGATGCGGTCGCAGAAGCTGCGGTTGTTGGTGCAAAGGATGACTTAACTGGCCAAGCAATTGTCGCCTTTGTGATTCTTCGAGGTGGGGTCGAGGCTGTAAAAGATGGCTTAGAGAAAGCGCTCCGTGATCACGTCGCTAAAGAGATCGGTGCGATCGCGAAACCCAAGCAGATCATGGTCGTAAATGAACTTCCTAAGACACGGAGCGGAAAGATTATGCGCCGCTTACTACGAGATGTAGCAGAAAATCGTGCAGTTGGTGATGCTACGACTTTAGCTGATCCAAATGTGATGAAGCTGATCGCAGCAGGTCTTCAATCTGGAAAGAAAGAAGATTAAAACCAGCAACGCTCTCATAGATCCGGCTATCTTCAATCAAGTTATTTGGTAGACCCCACGGCAGATAATTAATAATCGTTAAGACAATCGCTGCAAAGATCGTAACTTGAATTAACGCGAGCGCTCCACCCAGAACTGAATCTAGGAATTTAAGCGGGCCAAAGAGAATTCGTTTTCTAAAGCCCGCTCCCACTTTTGCCATCAACCAGCTACCGAGTTGGGCGCCGGCAAAGATCGCAACCAGATAGAGAGCGACTATCGAAACAACCCCGCTCCAATCCCCGCTAAATTCCTTAGCTATAAATAGACCAACGACTCCGCCGCCTAGGTAACCGATTAGCGCAAATAAGGTAGGTAGCAATCCGCGATTGAAGCCTTGTGCGATTGCAAAGATGATTAAGCCGGCAAGAATCAGATCAAGAATCATCGGAAATCCGCATCGCTCTTTACTAGCTTCATGGATTTAACTTTATCGTTCTCACCGATTCCGAATGAAGGACATATATCTGCAAGCGGGCAAGCGCCACATGCTGGCTTTCGGGAGTGACAGATTCTTCTACCATGCCAGATCATCCGCTGGGAGAGATTGGTCCACTCTTTTCTTGGGATCAACCCCATAACTTCAAATTCAACTTTCACCGGATCAGTCTCTTTAGTCCAACCAAATCTCCTACTTAGCCTTCCGAAATGCGTATCAACAGTTATCCCTGGAGTATCAAAGGCGTGGCCAAGAACAACGTTTGCAGTTTTTCTCCCTACTCCAGGAAGCTTCACTAACTCCTCTAAAGTGTCAGGAACTTTTCCTCCGTGTTCGGTGACAATCATTGTTGCTAAGCCCTTTATGTTCTTAGCTTTTGCCCGGTAGAAACCAGTTGATTTGATGAGCCCTTGTAGCTCGCGCATATTTGCACCGGCAAAATCCTTTGCGGATCTATATTTCTTGAATAAAGCTGGCGTTACAGCGTTCACCCGCTTATCAGTGCACTGTGCGGATAGAACAGTTGCAACTAGTAGTTGCAAAGGATTCTTAAAATCTAATTCACAGCGAACGCTCGGATAACGCTTGCTAAGAATCCGATAAATGGCCATAGCGCGCTTCTTTTTCTCAATCTGCGTTGTCGCCATGATGAAAAAGGTAGTCCAATTTGCCTAATCCGTGCGTGAAAAGTAAGGTGCGCCTGTGCCAGCGAGAAATGAAGCGATCGATGAATCAGTCGTTCGTAAAGCCCCGATCTTCCAAGGCCTTGATGATGCCGCTGCTAATACCCTCCGCGCTTCGATGTCTCCGGTCAAGCTCCGCAAAGGACAATCCCTCTTCGAAGAAGGCGATGATGGCGATCATCTCTACATCGTCACTACCGGAAAGATAAAACTCGGCACGAAATCTCAAGATGGCCGCGAAAATCTCTTGATGATTCTTGGCCCTGGTGAGATGTTCGGCGATCTATCGCTCTTTGATGCGGGTCCCCGAACTGCGACCGCGACCGCTGTAGCCGAATCTCGACTACTGGTCCTTGGCCAAGACAAAGTTATTCCTTGGGTAAAGGAGCACCCCGAAGTTTCACTTCATCTTCTTGCGCGCCTCGCCTCAAGGCTTCGTCGCACTAATGAAGTTGTAGGCGACTTAGTATTTTCAGATGTGCCTGGTCGTGTTGCTAAAGCGCTAATTGAACTTGGTTTGAAATTCGGCGTTAAGAAAGATGAAGGCTTCTTGGTTAATCATGATCTAACTCAAGAAGAGTTGGCACAACTAGTCGGCGCATCGCGTGAGACTGTAAATAAAGCGCTCGCTGATTTCGCACAACGCGGTTGGCTACGCCTTGAAGCTCGCGCTGTGATGATCCTTGATTACGAGCGCTTACTTAAGCGCGGTCGTTAATCCGCAATCTCTACAGTTAACTCAACTTCTACCGGCGCATCGAGCGGAAGTTCTGCAACCCCAATAGCGCTACGAGCATGCTTTCCGGCCTCACCCCAGATATGTAGATAAAGCTCGCTCACACCATTCACCACAGCTGGTTGGGAGATAAAACCAGGCTCGCCATTCACATATCCAACAACGCGAACTACCTTCACAATCTTGTTTACGTCAGCGACAGTCTCAACAGCAGCAAGGGCGTTGAGCGCACAGACTTGGGCAAGTCGTTTCGCTTCTTCAATGCTTACCTTTGTGCCAACTTTTCCAGTACTTGGAATAGCGCCATCAACTAACGGTAGTTGGCCTGCGGTAAACACAAGGTTTCCAGTTCTAATTGCTGGGACATAAGCAGCAACTGGCTTAGCAGCCACCGGAAGAGTAAGCCCTAATTCAGCGAGCTTTGCACGGACATCGGTCATTTGATCTCTCGCTTCATGTAAGCAACTAGTTGGTCTCCGCCGCCGGGAGCTGGAACTACTTGTACTAACTCCCAACCATCAGAACCCCAAGTATCGAGAATCTGTTTTGTTGCATGTGTTAGTAGTGGAACCGTTGCATATTCGAATTTCATCAATTACCTCCTGCTAGTGCGGCTTTTACTAATGAAGAGACCAATCCTCCATCTGCTTTTCCTGCAGTCTTTGGTTGTAGCGATTTCATTACCAATCCCATTTGCGCTGGTGATTTTGCACCAGTTTCTGTGATTGCGGCCTTGATTAGTTCTTTGATCTCAGACTCGCTTAATTGTGCAGGGAGATATTCGGCGACAATGCCGCCTTCGGCGCGCTCTTGGTCAGCGCGATCCTTAGCGCCAGCTTGATCGAAGGCCTCGGCTGCTTCACGGCGCTTCTTGGCTTCACGCGATAACACAGTAATGATCTCGGCATCGCTTAAATCGCGCGCCTCTTTTCCAGCTACTTCCTCATTCTTTATCGAGGTAAGAATCATGCGAATCGTGCTCGAACGGATCTCATCTCGAGCGCGCATGGAAGAAGTTAAATCGTTCTGTAGTTTTTCTTTCAGAGACATAGCGGTATCTTCTCACGCCTATGGCCTTTCAACTACGCGAGGTAAAACTTCCGATACTTCCAAAGGGAAGTCCGGAGCTTCGGGTATTGCATTTTTCAGATCTTCACTTAACTCCGCGAAGAAAGCGTGAAATAGCTGATATCCGGTCTTGGGCAGATCTAACGCCAGATTTAGTGGTAAGTACCGGAGACTTTATTGGCCATAAAGATGCAATCAACACCGCGCTCTATGCCCTTGAACCCTTACTTGATACACCCGGGCTCTATGTCTTTGGTTCAAATGATTACTACGGACCGCGCTTTAAAAATCCGCTCACTTACTTGAAGAGAGATGATGGAACGCGGATCTTGGGTGAGAAGCTGAATACTGAAGATCTCGATGTGAGGTTACAAGCACGTGGGTGGCGAAATCTAAATTCCTCCAAAATAAGAATCGAAGTCAGAGGAGTCGCTATAGAGGCGCGCGGAACCGATGATGCCCACCTTCAATTAGATGATTACTCACTCGTTGCTGGAAAACGAGATAAGGAAGTTGATCTCTCCATCGGAGTAACTCATGCACCCTACAAGAGAATTGTTGATGCGATGGCAGCCGATAAGTTAGATCTTCTCTTTGCTGGGCATACACATGGTGGACAGGTACGAATTCCTTGGTTTGGTGGAACTCGCTCACTAACTACGAATTGCGATTTACCGAATTGGCGCTCGCGCGGCTTAACAAAGTTCGGTAGCGAGCCCTATCTTCATGTCTCAGCAGGAATGGGTTACAGCCGATTCGCACCGATTCGCTTCTTATGTCCTAGCGAGGCCTCGCTTATTACCTTGCAGCAAATTCAGTAGCAACTAATTCCGCAATCTGGGCAGTATTTAGCGCCGCGCCCTTACGTAAGTTGTCGCCACAGACAAAGAGATCAATCGCATTTGGATTATCAAGTGATTTGCGGACTCGACCGACCCAAGTTGGGTCTGTGCCGACTACATCAGCAGGGGTTGGGAACTTGTAGTTCTCAGGATCATCTACCAATTTCACGCCAGCAGCGTTAGCGAGAATCTCTTGGGCTTCTTGGCGGCTAACTTCTTTCGCAAAAACAGCGTGAACCGCTAGCGAATGAGTAGTTAGAACCGGCACCCGCACACAGGTCGCAGAGACCTTTAGATCACTTAACCCAAGGATCTTTCGCGACTCGTTACGAACCTTTAACTCTTCCGATGTGTAACCATCGTTCTTTAACGATCCCGCCCAAGGAATGACGTTAAGTGCAAGCGGTGCTGGAAATGGACCGTTCTCTTTAATTACAGTGCGGATATCACCGGGCTTATCGCCAACATCAGTTCCCGCGACTTCCTTAATTTGAGCGTGCAAAGTATCTAAACCGGATTGACCCGCACCAGATGCAGCCTGATAAGAGGAGACGACTAGCTCCTTCAATTCATATTTCTTATGAAGCGCACCCATTGCAACGATCATCGAGAGAGTGGTGCAATTTGGATTAGAGATGATTTCTTTCGGACGGCGTTTCACATCATCTGGATTTACTTCTGGAACAACTAGCGGGACCTCCGGATCCATCCGAAAAGCGCCGGAGTTATCAACACAGACTGCGCCACGTGCGGCTGCGATCGGTGCCCACTCGGCGGAAATTTCATCTGGTACATCAAACATCGCAACATCGATGCCATCAAATGCTTCTGGTGTTAGGGCAACAACAGTTAGCTCTTCGCCACGACATTTCAATTTCTTTCCTGCGCTTCGTGCAGATGCGATCAATCTAATCTCGCCCCAAACATCTGGACGATTGCTCAAGATATCTAGCATTACTGTTCCAACAGCGCCAGTTGCACCGACTACAGCTAAAGAAGGTTTTCTACTCATCGACCAGTACCACCGTAAACAACCGCTTCGACTTGGTCGGCATCTAGTTCAAAAGCAGTGTGTGCGGCTTTAACAGCGCGATCTACATCGGCTTGGCGACATACGATGGAGATACGGATTTCCGAGGTTGAGATCATCTCGATATTTACCCCGGCATCAGCCATGGCGGCGAAGAAGGTAGCTGTTACTCCAGGATGTGAGCGCATACCAGCGCCAATCAATGAGAGTTTGCCGATCTGGTCGTCATATTGAATTGATTGGAATCCAATCTCGCCTTGGAGTTTCTGGACGATTGCAGTCGCTTTTGAACCCTCTGTTCTTGGGAGGGTGAATGAGATATCTGTTAGCCCTGTTGCAGCGGCCGATACATTCTGGACGATCATGTCGATGTTGATATCCGAATCGGCGATGGATTGGAAGATTCGCGCGGCAACGCCAGCTCTATCGGGGACACCAACAATGGTGATCTTCGCTTCGCTCTTATCATGAGCGATACCCGAGATGATTGCTTGCTCCATGTTGCCTCCTTCTGGTTGGTCTGAGACCACCCATGTTCCTTCTAGATTTGAAAATGATGAACGGACGTGAATCGGTAGATCAAAGCGACGTGCATATTCCACACAGCGGAGGTGAAGAACTTTCGCACCTGATGCAGCGAGCTCTAACATCTCTTCATAAGTAACGCTCTTTAATTTTCTTGCAGCTGGAACGATTCTTGGATCAGCGCTAAAGACTCCATCAACATCGGTGTAGATCTCACAGACATCTGCTTCTAAGGCAGCCGCAAGTGCAACTGCAGTTGTATCCGAACCACCACGACCCAAAGTTGTGACATCTTTTGTATCTTGCGAGATTCCTTGGAAGCCCGCAACGATGGCAATCGCATCTTGCTTTAGCGCTTCTTGGATTCGCCCTGGCGTTACATCGATGATGCGCGCTCGTCCATGTTTGCTATCAGTAATAACTCCTGCTTGTGATCCGGTAAATGAGAGCGCTTCAAAACCAAGGTTCTTAATCGCCATCGCAAGAAGCGCCATCGAAATCCGCTCGCCAGCGGTGAGGAGCATGTCGAGTTCGCGCCCTGCGGGAAGCGGCGTGATCTGGTTAGCAAGATCAATCAATTCATCGGTGGTATCGCCCATTGCAGAGACCACAACCACGACCTGGTGGCCGGCTTTCTTGGTGGCAACGATCCGGCTGGCGACCCGCTTCATCGCCTCGGCATCAGATACCGAGGAGCCGCCGTATTTCTGGACGATCAGACCCATGGCGGTAGGGTGGCAGGTTTTTATGGGTAAAGAAGGTTAATCTCAAATATTGAAACAATTATCGTCTCAAATAATAAGACTTTACAACTCTAGCGAGCGCCGCCCTTCAAAGGCCCGGCCGAGCGTAACTTCATCGGCGTACTCAAGATCCCCGCCAACGGGCAGTCCCGAGGCAAGGCGAGAGATTTTTATGCCCAGAGGTTTGATGGTCCGCGCTAGGTAGGTCGCCGTCGCTTCACCTTCAAGATTCGGATCGGTAGCGATGATGACCTCGGTGATATTCGAATCCGAGAGGCGAGTAAGTAGTTCCCGAATCCGGAGCTGTTCTGGGCCGATGCCATCAATCGGACTTATCGCGCCACCAAGGACGTGATACTCCCCGCGGAATTCCCGGGTCCGTTCGATCGCCACTACATCTTTACTCTCTTCAACTACACAGATCGTCGAGTTATCGCGGCGCGGATCACGGCAAATCTTGCACTCTTCCTCTTCGGCAACATTGAAACACTTTGCACAGAAACGAACTTTCTCTTTAACGATTCGCAGTACATCAACGAGACGATTTACATCAACTCGTTCTGATTGGACGATATGAAATGCAATCCGTTGGGCGCTCTTCGGTCCGATTCCAGGCAACTTCCCCAACTCATCAATCAGCTCTTGGATTATGCCTTCGTACATTACTTCTCGCTCTCAGCGATGACTTGGGCTCCAAGTTCTTTCATAATCAATTCTGTGCCTGCGAGTTGATTAGCATCGCTTGGATCCTCATCGGTCCGCTTACCCATATTTGCGGACGAGTATGGATCGACTGATGGATCTACGACTACCTCAATCTTCCTCCGCATTCCAGTTACTTCAACGAAAGCATCCGAGAGAATTGGTTCGCTCTCGGAGCGGATAAATGAATCTCGCGCTCCCGCATTCACAATTCCGATAGTTATATGGTTATCATCAACCGAGAGAATTTGGGCGCTCGCAGAAAGAAGTGACCAGGTGAGGCGACGCTTCTTCTTTACGCTCTCAATTACCTCCGGCCACATCCGGCGAAGTGCGTTCACATCTAAATTTCCAGCGCTTTGAGCGTTCGGCTTTGGAGAACTCGAAGGTGCCGGCTTCTCTTTTACTTCTTTTACTGGGGCAGCTTTTGGCGCTTCCTTAACAGGCTTAGATGGCGCGCTCCTAGTGGGCATTGGTTCCATACTTAGTTGGCGCTCTAACCTTTCAATTCGAGCTACCGAGCCTTGGTCACTTCCATCGCCACCAGTAATCACGATTCGACTTACGATCAATTCAAGAATCAACCTTGGGGCAGTAGCGCCACGCATCTGATTTAAACCTTCAGCCACAATCGCCGCAGCCCTGCTCAAGTTTGCTCCACCCATCCGTGCCGATTGGGCGCGCATCCGCTCAAGTTGGTCATCTGGGTAGTTACGCAGAATCATCTTCAAACCATCATCAACCGCATTAGCAATAACTAAGTCACGGAGTCGCTCAAGGAGATCCTGGGCAAAACGGCGCGGATCATGTCCTGACTCAATCAATCGATCGATTGTCTTTAGAAGCGCACCTAAATCTCGCGCCGCAATCGCATCAATCGCATCATCAAGAAGCGCTCCATCAGTAAATCCAAGTAGTTGGACAGCAATCTCGTAAGTGACGCCATCTTTACCGGCGCCAGCAAGTAGTTGGCCAAGAACTGAAAGGGCATCGCGCACCGATCCACCCGACGCACGGACTACGAGCGGTAATACGCCTTTCTCTACCTTCACACCTTCGGCATCACAAACGCCCTGTAGGTGATTTTGCAAAACACCGGGTGGAACAAGTCGGAATGGGTAGTGATGGGTGCGCGAGCGGATTGTTGCGATTAATTTATCGGGTTCGGTTGTAGCAAAAATAAATAGAACATGGGGAGGCGGTTCTTCGACAACTTTTAGAAGCGCGTTCGCAGCTCCAGGTCCAAGTTGGTGAGCCTCATCAATAATGTAAATCTTGTACTTAGAACTTACCGGTGCAAAGAATGCTTTATCGCGAAGATCGCGGGCATCATCAACTAATCCATGTGTAGCTGCATCAAGTTCAATTACATCGATTGAACCGGGGCCATTTGCGACTAAATCCTTACAGGATTGGCATTCACCGCAAGGATTTGGAGTAGGGCCTTTAGCGCAATTAAGTGAGCGCGCCATGATCCGTGCGCTAGAAGTCTTTCCGCAACCGCGAGGACCAGAGAATAGATATGCGTGATGAATTCGCCCTGATTCAAGGGCGTTAGAGAGTGGAACGGTTATATGTTCTTGTCCGATTACATCTTTAAAAATCGAAGGGCGATATTTTCGATAGAGAGCTAGCGACATATCGGCCTCCTTACTTTACGAGCGCTACTACAAGGATCCCCCGCACACCCATTAGAGCGGACCTACCCTTGCTGCCTTCCAGCCCTGGGGGAGTTCGGCACGGTAATGCCGCACGGAGGATCTGCGGTGAATCATAGTTTGTAGCACCGATACAGTTCTCCCCTCGCTTCATGCGCTACTTTTTGTGAAGCAAGCCCGGGAGGATTCGCATAGCGGCCGAGTGCGCACGCTTGGAAAGCGTGTATAGGGAAACCTATCGAGGGTTCAAATCCCTCATCCTCCGCCACTCACTACTTAACCCGGAACCACTCACAAGCTAAGTCATTCGATGGTCCGGACATCCCCTGCCACTAATTCAGAGTCTTAAAATATTCAACAGTATGTAGGAGGCCCTCGCTACGATCAACAATTGGTGCCCAGCCCAAAAGACTGTTTGCCCTAGAAATATTCGGTTCGCGCTGCTTTGGATCATCCTGAGGTAACTCACGATATTCAATCTTTGAATTACTACCTGTTAGAGAAATTACCTGTTCAGCTAGTTCCTTCATATTAATAGGTGCTGGGTTTCCAAGATTTATTGGCTCATGAATCTCTTCTGTAAAGAAAAGTTTTACTAATCCCTCTATCAGATCACTTACATAACAAAAGGATCTGGTTTGCGAGCCATCTCCATACACAGTCAATGGTCTTCCTTGAAGCGCTTGCACAATGAAGTTACTTACAACTCGACCATCATCTGGAGCCATTCTTGGTCCATAGGTATTAAATATGCGCGCTACTCGTATATCAATACCAAACTGACGGTGGTAATCAAAGGTTAGAGTTTCGGCCGCTCTTTTGCCTTCGTCGTAACAGGACCTAATACCTATTGGATTAACATTTCCCCAGTAATCCTCGGTCTGCGGCGAAATTGTTGGATCACCGTAAATCTCGGATGTAGAAGCTTGAAGAAAACGTGCTCCAGTTCGCTTTGCAAGTCCCAACATATTGATTGCACCATGGACACTTGTCTTGAACGTTTGCACTGGATTCTTTTGGTATTGAACTGGACTAGCTGGACAGGCAAGATTAAAAATTCCTTCAACTTCAACGTAAAATGGAAAAGTCACATCATGTCGAATGAGTTCGAAACGTGGATTATTTAGTAGGTGAGCGATGTTTTCTTTGTTGCCCGTGTAGAAGTTGTCTACAACCACAACTTCGTGTCCCATATTCAATAATTTTTCGGAAAGGTGAGATCCTAGGAAACCTGCACCACCCGTAACAAGAATTCTCATTAAAGAAAGTTTTCTGCGAGCCAATTTGGAATCGGTGTCTTTCTCTGTTCTAACTCTAGCGATGCAATTGAACCGTCTTCATAATAACTATCACCTGGAATTGCCCTAGTGGAAATCTCTTCCACCACTGCGCCATGGAGCGAGTGAAATTTGTGCCACTCACCTCGATTCACTGTGTAAAGTTCGCCAGGTTGGAGAATATGGTCCTTACCATTAACAGTTAATTCCATATCTCCCCAAAGCAGTTGAAAAGTCTCTTGCTTTTCTTTGTGGAAGTGATAGGGATGTTTCTGTCTTGGCAGTTGAACGACAATTTTTTTCGCATATTCATCGTTGTAGCAAGTAATTAGAACTGTTCCGAATTCCCTAAATCTCTCTAATCCGTAATGATGCGAGAGCTCTATCTTGGCTTCCGGATTAATCTCCACTTTTGCATCTGCAAGTATTCCTCTGAGCTGCAGAACAACTGATGCGACAATATTGTCCGTACTTCTTGTTGACTCGATGCAGTTAGAAGCTCCTATTGGTATATCGATTTCTATATCTTGTGTTGCAATCAATTCTCCAGCCAACATACCTGCATGAAATTGCCCCTCTTTCCATAAAAGGGGGAATGCTAGATATGTATTGTCTCCATCAACTCTCTCACCTTTGTTGATGCGGCGAAGTGCATAAGTACCTCTCTTTAAATCATTCAATGTTTCGCGCTCCTCAATAGGAGCTGGGGGTCTGTTCTTTGCACCCAAAGTTTGCCTGGCGATCTTGCTAGCCTCAATCCATTCTCTAATCTGATGAGGCTGCGATGAGTATTCATTCAGAGAATACTTCTCGCTCTTGATTCCAACATGTCTCTCGAGGGCGACAGCGCCTAAAGATGTTGCTACGGTTACTGGTGCAAGAGTGTCTGGTCTTTCGTGCGTAGAAAAACCTATTCCAAGTTTTGGATAGCGTCTCTGTAGAGTTGAGATTTGGTTTAAGTTAAGGGCGGAATCATTACAAGGGTATATTGCAACGCAATGCATTATCGTTAGTTGAGGGACCTTCTTATAAAGCCGGAAGACCAAATTATCTATCTCTTCAATTCTCAAGCCTGCGGTAGATGCTACGACAGGCTTACCGGCTTTGGCTATGTAGTCTATGAGTGGATAGTCGTTTGAAGAAGCACTTGCAATCTTAATTATCTCAATCTCCAATTCGCGACACCAATCAACGCCATCTTCATCAAATGGCGTGGCCATAGTCACTAATTTCTTGGCTCTTATATAATCAGCAAGTTCATCAAAGTCTTCCTTTTCCAATTTCGTAGAAATGAATCGATCAATAAATTTAAGGTCCCGCCTATCTTTGAAACTCTTGTGAATGTATTTATCAAGGTTGCGAAACTGAAACTTGATTGAAAGTAACGCCTTCGTTTCCTGTGCTACGAGTGATAGTTCGTCAACTATTCTTTTAGCATGGTTAACGTCACCAAAGTGGTTATTTGCTAGGTCGCAAATAAAAAGCGGGTTACCAGAATCAAACTTACGCATTACTCAGTTCGCTCCAATCGCTTAGGTCAATCAAGATTTCTCTTTGTTGCTCTGCTGATTCTATAGCGCACTTTCCTACATAAGCGGTAACCAGCGCAGAGAGGGCGCCAAGACCTAGTGGAATATCTGAAGGGCTGGAAGAATTGATATGGTGGTTTATTAGCGCAATCTCAGGATCAAAGTCAGACGGTCTATCTTTCTTAACCTCCACTTGTAAGGCACCTAATTCATCTCGCGCTGGAGTTACCGTGAAAATATCTTTACTGTTCTTGCCGTACTCCGCCGCATATGAATATCTCGCGCCTTGCACGAGAATTCTTTTTGCAGCGGGATCTGTCTTTACGTCTTGCCGTACTTGTCCCTTAAATCCAGTACTTGTCGTGATTTCAATAGAGCTAATCTCATCGTAAGCTAAATCAGTCTCTGGAGTGGTTATCATTTGCATCTCTGCCCTGACAGAAGCGGGTCCACCCAATTTGAAAACCTGAGCAAGTTGCAACCATAAATCTAAGCCGTGAGAGTGCTCAAATAGAGCGCCTCCTCCGCGAAGAGTAGAGCCAAGATAGGTATCGCCAGGTCCATTTATCCAGGGGTGAGCTCTTAGAATTCCATTCCAGCTCTCTAGCCAATCAACATCCAGCTTTTGAATTGAATCTTCGAAAGCCCGCACTGTGTTAATTAATTGTTGTGTTACAAGACTTAACCGATGATTGTATCCTGCTAGAAACGTAATATTTGTATTCTCTTCAAAGATTTGTTTTAACGAATAGATCTCAGCTTCACTTGGAGGACAAATAGGTTTTTCAATCAAAACAACTTTCGGACTTAACTTGATTATCTGTCTTAGAACGCTCAAGTGACTATCGGGAGGAGTACCGATTAACACGGCATCAAAATCGCCAGCCTCAAATCGAGAAATTTCATCAGATGCAAGCAACTCTATTTCGGGATCTTGTTTTCCATATCTGGATGGATAAATATCCTCTTTGAATCGCCTAAGCGCTTCTGGGTCTTTATCGAAGACGGAAACCTTCCAATCAAACTTTCGTGCGCTATAAGTAAGGTGATTTCCTATGCTGCCAGCACCGATTACAGCGGCTCTCATGGTTTAATCGACCTCGGGACCAAGTAACCATTCACAACTACTGAAAAATTTTCAGTTTCTATTAAGTCATCTAGATCATCAATGTTTGAGTGTTGCCAGGTGCAAAATTGAGGTCGCGAATTCACGCCCAAGAGTTTATCGTCTGCCAACAGTGTCTCGCGACTTATCGCATAACAGACTCCAGTGCGAATGAAAGTATCGTCTAATTCTTGTCTTCCAATTACAAGAGGAGACTCAATCGCCATAACTAATTTTTCATCAATCATGCGCAGTTGCTTTCGTGGATGAAATTTTGGAGGAACTCTTACTACAGTCCATACAGATGAATTTTGTCCTTCCAAAACCGAAGTAACACAAGATTCAAGGGTCTTCGGGTTTCTGATTGGGCTAGTGGGCTGGAGCATTACAATGCATGCAAATAAAGTCTTGAATCTTTCCTCTGCTTGGGACAACTCATAACGTAAAACCTCAAAGTCTGCTACGGCATCTCCAGACAAAAGACCTGGCCTCTGGGAGGTCTCGACAAAGTCATAATTCTCAGCTATCGACAAAATATCTTCATCGTCACTACTTAAAATGACTTTCTTCTCAAACCGTAATTCACCAGCAGATATAATTGCCCATTCTGTCAGAGACTTACCGTGTATCTTCTGCAGATTCTTTCTAGGAATTCCTTTGGATCCGCCTCTAGCTGGGATTATCACCAAGATTGGTGTGGCGGTGAGATTTGTAGAATTCAAATTTCCACGCCAATGTATTTTGTTTGAAGGAACTCATGAATTCCATCGAACCCGCCTTCGCGACCAAGACCGCTTTGTTTATTTCCCCCAAATGGCGCAGCTGGATCAGAGATCATTCCGCGGTTGATTGCGACCATTCCAGAATCAATCGCTTCAGCAACGCGAATTGCTCGACCGAGTTCTCCAGAATAGACATAGCTAATCAACCCAAAGTCGCTGTCGTTGGCGAGATTGATAGCTTCATCATCGGTTTCGAAAGTGACAATCGGAGCGACTGGTCCGAAGACTTCATACTTCAAGATTTCATTATCTTTATCGACAGTTAAAACTGTTGGTGGGTA
>Ga0194129_10005866_pt1 | contig 15387 bp, 8 predicted proteins | sample TA2KigCa35mmetaG_FD_150862 | JGI IMG/M metagenome (GOLD analysis project Ga0194129, IMG submission 150862) | Freshwater microbial communities from Lake Tanganyika, Tanzania - TA2015038 Kigoma Deep Cast 35m | ecosystem: Environmental > Aquatic > Freshwater > Lake | place: Tanzania: Lake... | reverse complement strand
TAGCATATCCAATTTGGAAACGTCATGGTCAATTAAATGATAATATAGATTGGACATCACCTTCAAAGGATGCTGGCCCATATCCTTAAACCTCAAACTATCTCGGAAGGTTCTAGAATCTTGAAACGCCTTGTGCCTAGTTGTATAGTCAATCCGATGTAAACGCTTCGCGAAATCATACCATCGCAACGACATAGGATTAAGAGCATTTTGGCCCTGGTCTCCACCGCCAAGATCCCTCACTTCATTCGATTCCCCGTCTTTGACGGAAGTATTATCATCATCGCTTGACTCATTACCTTGCTTGCTTTTATCATTGAATTGCAAAACATAAGTACACAAAAGGCCCATAATTGCCCAACCATACCAAGACCGCAGCGGGAAACCCATAATCCACCGAGAAATAAGCCAGAATACCGATAAAATGGCTATCAAGAGCTCAATAGACGGAGTATTGAGCCCGACCACTGCAGAAACCAAAACTACAAATCCAAAAACAACTAGGCGAAAGAGCGTGTTAATGCGGCCCATTGCGCGCATTTTGGATGAATTACTACTCCGCACCAAGGCAATGTCATAACCCCAAATCCAGGCTATCCTCCCCTGTTAGTCCTTCCAAAAATCCCTCTGCCTTTTTGAGTATTTCCTCAAGGCCTCTGCGAAAATCCCTTAATCCCATCTTAATGGCAATCCGTGTGTAGCGTCCTTGCAGTCGCCCAATTTCTTTGAGCTGCTCATCGGTATAATCCTTCCGGTTGATTTTCAAATCAGCTTCCAACTCGGCAAAACTGGCTTCCAAGGCCTTCCAGTCTTCATCATTGGTTATGGAGGGATTTTTTTCAATAGCTGTGAGCTGATCATCAATTTTTGCAATTTTACGACCTGGGCCATTGCATGAGCTTAACCCAATGGTCAACAGGATGAGAAAAAGGAAAGTGTTTTTTAATGCGTTCATGATTTTGGATAAGGTTTAAATAATGTTGAATGCTTATAAATAATGAGAAATGTAATACCCTATTTTTTGTAATTTCCTCTAGCAATGATCAAATATTAAATAACAGAGATATTGGTAAATATGAAAACAAATACAATCCGAAAAAACCCATCCTTACTAAAAGAGGTAACGAAAAGGCACTGTGCAGAATACCCACTCAGTAAAAATTGTACAATTACTATCCGCGCTATTGATACTATTTATTTTGCTTTTTGAGGTATTAAAGCATAGCACTCATCTACATGCTTTGTAAAATCCTCATATTTAATCCAGAAATACCCTTTATTCCCCCAATCTTCGCCCCAGCTATTCATAATTTCAAACGCCCCACCTGCTTTTTTATCATCGTATCCAACTAAACACATAGCATGACCTCCATATGCGTCACCACTGTAATATCCACTCCAAACTCCTTGGCTGAAAACCGCACGTTGCCAATCTGCGCCTTTATAACATTTAATACCAATTACTACGGGCATACTCCCAGCAATTGCGCATTTAATTGAATTAATTGATGAGGAATTGAGTGGTGCAAACAAATATAATTTATCATCATAAACTACATTTTCTGAAACATTTGTACTACACACATTAGGTAAAAATTTATTAAACGTAGCACATCCATTATTTTTTAAAATGTTTAGAGCCAATGGAATAGCTGCACCATCATCGCAAGGGCGTTCCTGAAAATGTTTTTTGTATCTTACATATAAATTAAGCGGAGAAAAAGGTTCAAAATTTTTGTTGTTTTTTTCTATACGCTTTACAATTGTTAAACCTGCATAAGCGCTTGCCCAAGATACACAAGAGCCTAATGGGCCTTGCGACATTACATTTGGAGCAAAAGGCCTCAAGGAATAAGAACTATTTCTTTTAATAGTTGTATCAATTTTAGTTGTATCAACTATATAAATATTTGGATCAACATTCGGATCAATTTTTGATGTATCGTCAATTATAATAATGGGTTTTACAACAAGCCCGGTACCTGGAATTTTGGCAAATACAAGAGAATGCTCAAATCTCGATTGGTTCAAAAAGAAAAACAAAAATACCATCCAGATAGACAACCCAAAAATTAAAAAAAGCCTTGTTCTTTTCTTTGCTTTTTTTTCTGATTCTTTAAATTTTTCTAATTCCATACATCAAAGCTTTATCCAAATTTTTTCGTTCGCATCTTGAGGTTCCGTTAACTCATATGCATTGGTTTTATCTTTGTATTCGAAGTGGTAATAATTCTTTCGCTCATATTCAAAAATGAAGGGAGAATCCATTTTATTGTTTGGAGTTCTGAAGGCAAAATATTGATGATTTTCCAAATAAATTAGCTCATGAGCTGCTTCTTTAAATAATGCTAGTGTAAAAATCAATTTATCCGATTGCGAAACTTCCTTATGTAATAGAATTTCTGATAGACCATTAAACTTATTGCTAACTAGAGAAACTGGTTTCGATTTAAGACTTCCCAAAGCCGCAAGCATCATTGCTTCAGAGAGAGGATTATAACTTTTCACAATCGAAGTTATATGAACGCAATTTTCAAGATAATCAACAATACTTTTACTTTGCGGATCTAATACGGCTGCTTCAATCGTATCATAGGATTTTGAATTACCATTGCTTCGTATTTCAAATGTTCCCGTATCATTTAAACCCTGCGATGTTTCATATTCAAATTCTAATTTAACTTTCGTTCCACTTTCAGCTCTTGCAAATGAAAGAATATATTCTGGATCTTGTGTATTTATAAACCATGTCCTTTTACCACCATAGTTTAACATCATATTGGCGCTGAAGGCAATAAATGTACTCACACAAAAAGCAGCATACGAAAATGGATAGAATATAAGAACCGAAAGAATTGTCCCAATAGCAGATAGAATAATTACGATTATACTCAAACCCGCAGTACCAACTATATTATTGATTGCATCATTAAGAAGCACAAAACCTTTTTTTCTTCTTAAACTGTCTAAATAAAGTGAACTTATAATTGTCCAGACTAGAAAAAATAATAGAATTTGAGTAATTGTTATGTCAAATTCCTTACCCAGCCAACCAAAAATATTGATATCAGTGGTAAATTTAAGTAACCAATAAATTAAAAAAACCGGACACCAAATGAGCAAACTGAATAGTGCAACTTTCGGAAATGCATTGAGCACACTTTCTGGCTTTGCCCTTTTTTCTTGCGGCTTGTTTAATTCATAGATTGTCCAAGCACCTGCGGCCATTGCGGTGGGCGTGATAGGCAAAAATTGTTTTGACTTCCCAAAAGACCCTTTGGCATCAATAAAATAGTCCTCGTTCGTTCTGGTCGCTACGATATAATTACCCAGAAAAACCTTACTTTCTTCGCTGCCAGGATTTTCACACAAACCATTGAAAAATGCTCCTTCGCCTTGTGAACCACAAGAGTATATTTCACCCAATACATTAACATATCCTCTGATCTTCCATTGATTATCCTCATCCTTCATCTGAACATAAGCAGCAGTTCCTCTCCCCTTAAGCTTCTCTTGACGAATTTTAGTTAAAGCTTCGTCTAAGGTAGCTGTAGGAGCATTGCCTAAGGTGTTTTGCAGGTTAGCAGTACCTCCGATAATGAAAACATTTCTCGGGTTTTTCGCTAATTCATACATTAAAGTTAAGTCAGCTTCTTTCGTACAGACCGCGAAAAGTGTTTTCCCCCCCAAACGTTTGATTACCTCTTCTTTATCGCTTTGGCTAACATTGTCAAGTCCATCCGTAAAAAGAATGATATTATAAAATATAGATTTGTCTCCTCGTTTTTGTAATAATTCCTGAGTGGCAATTAAATCAGCTGCAGCGATTATTGCATCGTTCAATGCAGTTGCTCCTTCAGGTTGAATTGAATCAATAGCGCTAATTAATACCGTTTGACTATCGGTAAAATCGCAACACTGTTTTAATTGGTCAGAGAAGGTGTATACCGAATTTTTCTCACCTGTAAAAGGCATAGAAACAAACGATTTAAGTGCCTTTTTATACTCATCCATTTCGGCAGCTGTACTGCCACTATTATCAATAAGTAAGAGGTTTCTGAACTCAACCCTATTTTGATCCTCAACAACGAAAACCTCGGCAACATCTTTATTACTTAACTTTTTGTCATTCACTAAGACTGAGTCAAATCCACTGGATCGCTTTTCTGCAGCTAAGTAACCTAATTTATTTGCTGCACCTCGCTGTCCTGAACCATAAATTAGCACTTTATGGGGTTCAACGAGTTTTTTGAATAAGAGCCGAAGTACGAACCAAATTATAAGAATAACAACGAGAACAATTATCGTATTAATTAATTGAGCCATTTTAATTACTTTTAGATGATAAATACTGGCTTAAACAACTTTCAAACTTATCTTTGAACATGTTTCTAAAATTCTTTATATAAGAATCGTTCAGGCTATCAATATCTGAGAAATAGGTTTGCCATCCATTTTCATCAAAATTTAAATCAAAACTTTTCATAACCGAATTAAACACTTCGTCTCTTTTATTTGTTGCATCAATATTTTTACTGACAATTGTTTCATAAATAACTTTGTCAAGAATTCTCGAAAACTTATCAGGAAACTCTTTATCAAATTTCTCGGTAATCTCAATGAACGAACTCTTATTTCCACCCAGTGATGTACTAAATATTCCAAATAAGTTGGAAATGGGTTGATTGATAACTAATACTGAAAGAGAGCCTGTTGTAATGCTTGAATCCATACCTGAATTGTACTTTACAATTTTAGTATTAATACCATTTCCGATAACCTCTTTGATTAAACTTGTGTCTTCAGTTTTGCATGAGTCTAATAACAACTCTGCTGAAATATTATCTAGATTGGCAAGCCCATTATTGAATGGAGGCAATAAATTTAAGAACTCTTCTCTATCATCATTTTTAATGTTTATTCCTTCTTTTGGGAATAACAAGTCTGAAGACGATGAAATGTTACCCGAAGAACTTTTTAACTGATCAATAATTTTATTATTTAAAAAATCAATTTTATTGAGCAATAAATCATTCAAACTTAATTTTGTAGTTAAAATTGTTTGATTAAAATATTGAAACAACTTTTCAGGATTCCCAATTAAATCCTTGGTTTCAAAGTTAATGCCATCAATATTAATAATAATTGGCGGTATACTTTCCGCAATTGAAGTAGCGCTGCGCACAGACAGTTTATCTGGCCCTTCAGAATCCCGAACTGTATTAAATTTAAGATAATCTTCTGCTTCTTGAATTTTATTTTCAATAATTTTTAATTCATTTTTACAAGCGTTTAGGTATTCATCATAAACAGAGTCGACCGATCTGTACAAATATTCGATCACTTTACGAGTAATGTAGTATTTTGATAAAGCCTCAAAATCAGACGATAAACTTACAATATCATTAATATTCTTTTTTATGTAATTCCAAGAAAAAATAAATGGTATAATAAATAAGACGGTTAATAAAGAGTATACCATCCAAACTTTATCCGAGAAAAAATTAAATAACGGGATATAGGATAATAATATAATTAAAGTGCTTAAAAATGCAGTTTTAAATAACAACGAAAGAGGATGCGGAATTTTTTCAGCTTTATGCTTCAAATTGGCTAATTGACTTTCTACTTTTTCATCAAGAGCCAAGCCTTCTTTGTTATAAAATTCGTCAGATAATTCCAAATATTTTTTACTTACTTCTGGATTCATTGAACAAGGATTGTACAACTCATTACCCCCAGAAATTGGATAGCGACGCTTGTAATTTTCCGAGTTTTGCTGCTTCTGTTGGTCTATTTGTTTTATTAGATTACCAAGGCCAATTCCGTAAGCTTGAAATGAAAATGGTTTTAACTGAAAATATTCGTCAAATAATCGATCAGGTGTTTTAATGTTACTTGCTTTAAAATCAATTAACTTTCGTAGGTTAACTTCTACCTGAGATCGCATTTCATTGTATCCATCAAACAAAAAATCTACTTTACTTACTTTAAATTTATAAAGCATTTGACTTATTTGTTGGTCAAAGAAAATTTTTAGATTTGTCAGTCCAAACCAATCCCAAAGTTTAGAAAAATCAGGGTTATAAAACGATGATTTTTCTGAAGCATTCTGTGAATTTTGATATTTAATTGTATTAAATACTTCCTTGAACTCAAGTTGTTTAATCTTGTCCATTAAAGGCTTATCCTCACGAATCTCCCAAGGCTTGGTATCAGAAGAAATTAAATCATCAACAATTAAATTTGTTAACTCTTTAGCTGTTTTATAATAAAGCGTTTCAGAATCTAGATAAATTATTCCTGCCCCGAATGATATACACCACCTATCAATATTGATGTTTTTTCTAAATATTTCAGATTCAACGTTGGAAATATGATAAATTAATGAGCATATTTTAGAATTAAAATAGTCTTTGGTCGAGTTCCGAAATCTATATTCGGATTGACCTATTCCTGAATTAATGTCTTTAAAAATAAAAACATAATCAAAAGGTCTTTTCTTAATATCAGGAATGCTTTGAATTAAGTTAAGGGAATATAAATAATTTACTTTGATTGCCTCCTGTTCCTTCGTCCAAGAACTATCCCAATAAGAAATTAAATTGCAATTTAGGGAACTAGCCCCAGAAAGACCCACCTGATTAAAAAATAAAAGCGTATTGGACTTAAGGTAAAATGAAAATAATGAAGCATTGTAAATATTTTCATCATCTGCGATCAAAAAAATATTTATTCGTTTGGGATTCTTTACCACGGAAGCATCCCAAAAGTCTCTTATTTTTTCTCGATAGCTATAATTATCGAAATATTGTTTTATTATTTCTTCAGAAAAAACATCAGCCACCAAATCCTTAATTCGATGAATTTTACACCATTTATCAGAAAGGATTTTATTATAAAGATTTAAATCATCAGAGTCTAAACGGAAATCTATTACCCAGGTTATGTCATTATACATATTACGGAATTAGAAATCAAATAAATTTACTTAATTCACTACTGAATTTTACATAAAAATCATTAAATATGAGTTTGTAATCATCTTCGGAAGGGCTCAATTTCATAATATCACTCTTTACTAAATTGATTGTGTCGGTTAGTGCTTTTTTGAACTGAGATTTATCTTGTGACATAGCATATCGTTTTTTGATACAATTAAAGTTTGTATCAAGAATATTTGCTTTTGCCTCCAATAGATTCCACTCTTCCGGTTTTTGCTCACCTAGTAAAATAACTCTTTGAAAATAGTCATTAAGTTTAGCTAGGCCTAGTTCCTCAAATATTATTGAAAAATCACCGGTGGTTCCTGACATCCAGACATAACCTTTATCCTGTAGTCGATTAATATCTCCTGATAAGAAACATTTAATACTTCCATTTTCAATAAATACAGGAGGATTAAATGAACGGTTTGAGGAGGACATTTTATCAGAAAATGCACCATCACTCATTACCAAATTCTTATAAATAGATAATAAAGCATCGTTGTTTAAACTTTCATAGAATTTTGCAAGGAAATAAAAGTTTGAATAATTTTCTAAAAATTTGATTGCATTCGTTTTATTGATCGAATCATTTGAGTTTTGCGGCTGACTCATGCCTTGTTTAAGTACATTAAGGATTGGAGTTTGGTCTTCCACATCGTGCAAGGAATTTGCCATTGCATTTTTAAACCTAACATCAATGTGAGGATAATAATTATTGATATTATTACTAAGGCAGTATTTGTAATGGTCTTTGTACTGCGTATATTTTAGATAGTTATCAAAGGATAAATTATCTACATACTTTATTGAAATAATTGCATCTTCATTTGTCTCTGTATGGTTATACTTAGGAGCACCTGCATCTCCATCAACCGAGTAAATTTCATCTATTCGGTTCTTGAGTGATATGGGACTTAACCATATTTGTTGTTGAACATTTATATTTACCAAATTACAAAAAACGGACGCTCTTTTCTCGAATTGTTTTTTTACTGCGTTGAAACTTGCAGAGTCCTCATTTATCCATTCATTTAAGGAGTAAGAGGCAAATTTTGGATAACCCGTTATTTTTCCTTCCTGAGATTGGCCTTGAGTTAATTCAGTTTTTAATTTGGAAATTAGATTTTCTTCTATTTTGCGCTCAAATTCTTCAATAAATTTTTGATCGGATATTTCTCCACTTTGAACATTATTTAATAAATACTTACTATCCTTAAAAACTAGTCTTACAAATTCCTCAATCGATTTTGAGTTTGCGTCACTTTTATCCGATTTTTTAACAATGAAGTAGGTTTTTCCATTTTTAATTCCAGTTGCAAGACCGCATTCGTTTTCAAATATTCTTTTAAAAACGTTTACTTTAGGGTCTTCAAATGTTTGATTTTCGGAAAATCTTGAAACATCAGGCACAATTGACGTTAGGGCATTGTTTTTGAAAGTAAGGTATTTTGAAATTAGATTTTTATGACTTTTTGGTTTAACCTCTAAATCAATTTTGGTTTGAAGAGAGGAAATAAGTTTAGAAAGGTGCGCCCGAACCCGCATATCTCCGATGTGACCCAAACAGATTTTATCACATATTTCCGTTTTCAATTTAAGAGCTAATTCCTCAGCTTGATAAATAAATTCTGCCTTTATTAACTTCTTTAATGTGGTCAACTCTGTTTCATACCATTGTGTCTTTCTTAAAACTGTAATACTAGGTCCCTCTTTTATAGTAGCATATTGACTGACTATTGTATCTGCTAAACTTCTATTAATTATGTCCTGATCATCTACCACAACATTCACTTTATGATTGGCTAAGTCTTTCAACATTGCGTTATAATTCATTGAAAGGTCATCAATTTTTGTATCTAATTCCTCGAATACATAACTCAAGTGTTTCAATCCTTCTGTTAAGGCAATTTCTGTGGAACTCTCATATAATTCACCGAGAATTTTTCTCACAACACCATCAACCTGAAAACCAGATGTATTTAAATATTCTAATAGTTTTACAGAAATAATTCCTTTGATGTCATTATCAAAAATCCTCTTTAGGCCATCGGCCGAGGTATCATCATGCATTTCAACCCCACTCAAATATTGCTTTTCAAGATTTCCTTCAATCTTTTCCATCCAATACAAATCAATAAGTGCATGAAGATTTACCTTTTTATTGCTCTCTTCCCTTGCCTTATTATTATATCCTGAAAAATTGTCATTTTCTATGAAACACAGGAAATTATCCTGAAAGAGAGGATTTACTAAAGCTTCTAAACCATCTTTAGATGCTCTACTTACCCCTAAAAATTGTTCGTAAACAATCGCTTTTAAGTTTGTTTTAACATATTCCTCAAATAATTCACTACCTCCTCGAATTTCAGCATACCCTGCAGACCAATATTGCTTCACCCATGGTAATCTGCTATTTAGAGATTTAACTGCGTTTTCTAAAATGGAATTATCCAAGGCACTGCTGATCTTCCCGCCGTATGCTCTTACCGAAATCATTTCAAGTAAACGAGCTACGTCTTTATACCTCTGTCCAATATCTGTTATTTTACCCTCAGAGTTTTCGTGATCTATCAATATAGCTGACTGAAAGGCTTGAAATGGAACGCGATTATTATCATTAGTTGCTTTGTCCGAAACAATAGCGAATTTTGAAAAATTAGTGCTTCGGGATGCAGAAGCGTTTGCAGTAGATGTATCTCCGTTTTGAGCAATAAGATTTGTATTAATTGACTCAAAATAATCTCTCTGTATAGCATCCAATTCTTTCCAAAATGCAAAAACATTTGTTTTATAGCGATCTACATTAGCATTTTTTTGAAGCCCTACAAAAACATCAGGCATATAAAACACCACTATTGGCTTACTAAATTTATTCTGCTTAAGCAAGTATAATTCATCATAAATGATTTGTGTTAAATCCAGATAAATAGAACTACCCGTTCCTCCAGCAACACTCAAAACAATATATGTCCGAAGACCATCAGGGTCATTCTTGTTGATATCATGGATTGAATTAACTAAATCTTTTAGTTTACTTTTGAAGTTTTCAGCAATTGAAGCAATTGCTAGTCTACCTTGAGGTCTATTTGCAGATGCACCATCTTTCAAAGGGCCATTTTTCATCGAGGCTTTTGCGTTATAATCTAACCATTCATCCGCCTTCTTTCTGTAAATATTGGTCATTGGCTCAGATTGCAACCAATCAGTTACATTAACGTTAGCCAAATCAACTTTTTCCCGTTCTGCAAACCCAACCAAATCATTCGTGTCAGTATCCACAAATAGGAAATAATCTCCTTCTCTTTGTTTATTTCTTATTTCACGAACGGTTTTTAATCCTGAACCGCCCATAGCTATAAATAGATTCGCCATTTTAAATTTTATTTTTATTTAACCATTTACTTTACAGTTGGCATTGTTATTTCTATGCCATCAATATTCCATCTACTCTTAACACTAGCAATTGTTTTTTTACCTCCGCGAGCAGTTTTCTTCTGTTTTCTGCTCGAGAGCAGTAGGTCCCCATTTACTGGAATTAAAATTAAGCATTTTCCCTTAAAGAATTTCTTTGTCGCTCGAATTTCTAGTGAAAAACCACTTTTTAACAAAGTTACCTCATTATTTGAAAACTTCTTGTATCGTCCACCACAATCCAAAACAACCGTTGACTTACCTTGCATAAAGAAATCAATAGTTCCTTTTAATCTCGCCGGCGGAATAATTGTCCAAATATACCTCCAAATGCTTAGTAATAATATCAAAGCGATAGTATCCGTCAACCACCAAGGGATGAGAGAATCTGCTGTCAACAGGACAACCTTTTGATTCTTGAGTTGAATATCCGTAAGTTCTGGAATTTCTTTATTATATTTCTCAGCCACTAAAGTTCCAGATACTTCAATTTGTGTTTCTAATGGAGGTAAAAAACTATATAATTTGTCCGTTTTTAAAATTTGTGATACTTTATTTTTAGAAACATAATCTAGTACTAGTTTGTGATACACAAGCGAATCACTCTTTTTCAATTCAATTTGACCTCCATTGTTTTGCAGTTGAATGCTTGCATTTTGCTTAGAGACAAGGGAATTAACGTATTCCAACATTTTTTTTCTGAAAATTTCTGCTTGAATTAACGTAAACTCTTTTTTTAACAAATAAGGGCCATCAACATCTCCGATTTCCATATCTGGAAATATTCTATTTAAAAATGGCTTATAATCCCCTCTTGGACTTTTTTTTGGGTTGTCCAAGATGTAAGCCTTAATAAAAGGAGTAAACTCAAAATTCAACTTTTGAAATTCATTTGAAAGAGACATCCACTGACTTGACGTTGGAAAACTCTTATATGGATAATACTCCAAATCTGAAAAAATAAAAACGAAAGGAATTGATTTACCCGTTCCTGGAGCTTTCAAGTTTTTAAGAATTAATTTGATCATTTTAAATCCATCAGAACCTTCTGTTCCAAACTTATCTTCGGATACTAACTTTTGAAATTTATTTTTTATTTCTTTTAAAATTTCTTGGTTTATGTCAGTAGTAACAACTAATACCTTGGTCTCGTCCGATGGGCCTAATTGAATAATAGTTATTTTGTCGTTTTTCGGTAGTGCCTCGGTGAATATTTCAATCTGTTTAACAATATCTTCGCCAAAACGCTCATCAGAGATGTCCACAACAAAAATATAATGGGAAGGAACATTTTTAGAGTTCTTTCCGAACGCATTAACAGTATTAGGCCATTCATTTCTAATCAATTCCTCCGGCGTCTTCCCCAAGATCCCCCCCGAGATAATCGTAAGCAGTAAAACTAGCGTCAAAAGAAAGGCTTTATGCATAATGTTTGGTTTGGTAGAAATTTGCGCTGGCTGAAAAACTAATAGAGTAGGCTATAGGTCGCGTTTTCGGTCCTGTTGACATTGAGGATTTCCTTATTCTTATAGAATTTAAGATAGGCTAAATATATCAAAAAGGCCAAAATGGCTATTAAAATCAATTTCAGGATACGCTTAAAAATAAAGTAAATAATAAGGATGACGAGGGAAACAGTGATAATAGTGGACAGGGTGGAGGAAAACATGATACAATTGCCTTAGAAATCAAAAGCAATGGAAGAACTGAGGGGATTTTCAAGTAAAAACTTGAAAATCATTGAATTAGCGATTTGGCAGGAAAATTTGTGCATAAAAACTTAAAATACCCCTTTAAATATACATAAAGTCTCATTAACTCTCGACAGTTCCTGACAAAAAATTTTAAAATTTCTCCAGAATCTGCGGTTTGGAGGCCCCCAATCGTTCAAAAAACCCACTTTTGAGGCAAATGAAGGGGTTGACCCTTAAAATCAACTATTCTAGGCCTATTTCTTGTCCAACAATTTTTCGGAAAATGCCAAGATTAGAACCGAGAGGAGAAAGGTAAAATGTATGATAACCCGCCACTTCGTTTGCTCATAATTTTGATTGTTGACATTGAAAAAGTCGATAAGAAGGTTCACCCCAGACACGCCTACCAGGGAGGCCGCAAGTTTGACCTTTAAGGTGCCGGCGTTTATTTTCTGAAGCCATTCAGGTCGATCCTCATGGTTCTCGAGGTTCATTTTGCTCACAAAGGTGGAATAACCGCCTATCACTACCATAATGACCAAACTCGCAACCATGGTACTGTCCACCATTTCCAGAACGGCTATCAGTAATTGGTTTTTATGGCCTTCATTTACTGCCTCAAACAAGTGAATAATTTCTTTATAGAAATTGAATAAACACAAAACCATACCAAAAATCAAGCCTAAGTACAAGGGCGCCTGCAACCAACGACTTGCAAAAATGAGCTTTTCAAGGAAGCGTTCAATTCTCATAATGGTTCAAGATAACATGGAAGAAATAGGAAAAGGTGGAATAAGCTCAAAAATAATGACCTCTCGACTTCCTCGTATATTGAAACCACCTGCCCAAAATGAACCTTTGAGCAAAAAGGGCCCAATGCCATACCAAAAGTGGTCCTACCAGGACAACCAGACGATTAAAAGACCATGCTCTTTGAAATTCAAATTGAACCATAGCAACCAAGGCTTTACTAATTCCACACCCCACACAAAACTCTCCTGTTATTGCATGGTATAAACACAAAGTTTCCTGACGGGCTAGCCAGTCCAAAGGAACTAAATACATCACTAAAGGCAACAAAATTACAAAGATGGCTCCAACATCTATGAGTGTAAAGGTTTTCACGCCACCGACATGGACTGGTTAAAAATCCCAAGATTATATTCATAAGCACGCTGCTTGGCCGAAAAAATATCCACCAGCCACCAAATTAAACATCCGTAGAAAGTGATCAACTTTAGAATACCCATTACCACGTCATTCAGAAAAAACCTCTCCCATCCCAACAGCAAGGCTATAATAAAAATAGTATCCGGTTTCTGAAATTGCATGCTTTGCACAAGATAAAACCTGTCATCATCCAAGGCCTCTAGCCTTGATTTGATCATTGGCAAATCCATGGGCCTGAAATAAAGCGAATTCATGGCCAAAAAAATATCGACTCTAGACTTTTCCATAATGGGTAGTTGACAAATAAAATTAACGATCAACGAATTTATTTAAAATTTATTAGTTTAGCAAGCGATTTTGACAAATTCGTGATTTTTAAGTTCAAGGGATAAGTGTATTTTTTCTTGCTTGGTCAAGTGTTTTGTGGTTTTTTCATGTTTAATGTACTTATTGCACCAGTAGTTCAAAAGGCATAAAAAGCCCTTAGATGTCTTTTTGGCGTTTTTTTTCATAAATTGCACTTAATATTTGAACTCATTTTATTCTTGTACGCAACAATGGAACAGAATATACTCAACGATATTGAAAGGTTGAAGCACGATTATGCCGACTTAAAAGCTGAAATCCACGAATTAGGCAACGCCTTTAATCAAGCACAAGTTTCTAATTCAAGAAAAAGGGGCGTTTATACCTCTGCAGGTGCAACATGTGAAGCCATTCTTAAAATTATTTACCAAAAAGACTCAACTCATCAGAAGCCCGCCAATAAAATGATGCTTGATGAGTTACTGATCAAAGTTGCAGACGAGCTGCCGATCCAAGTCATGATTAATTTCCGAACCATTCAGCAGTGGAGAAATTTAGGAACACACGACAAAGACGATATGCGCAATATCGATAGCAACTCTATCATAATGGTTGATATCGCTCTCTCAAATATCGTGAATTGGTTCTTTCCATCGTACCTCAAAATTGATGTACCAGACTTAAAGCTTATCAAGATTGAGAAGGAAGAAGAAGTATCTAAAAGCAGTATACTAATTCTTGATTCGAAAGCGGTGCCGGCCTCAGCACCCACGGAAAGTGCGGAACGTATTGGAACAAAAATCAGCCGCGAAGATCCCTGTCCCTGCGGTAGCGGTAGGAAATTCAAATCTTGCCACGGAAATGATGCAGAGAAACCTAATTTAGAAAAGTCACAAGCTCGAATAGAGACCTATGCTGAAATTAAAATTGGAAATCAGATTTGGATGCGTAACAATTTGAATGTAAGTGAGTTTAGTAACGGAGATGCTATACGACAAGCAAGGACCAGAGAGGAGTGGGTTGAAGCCGGAAATAGGGCTGAGCCTGTTTGGTGCTTTTTCAGAAGCGATGCAAAAGGAGATAAATCAATGGGATTGCTGTATAATTGGTATGCTACGATTGATCCAAGAGGCTTAGCTCCCAAAGGCTGGAGAATTCCAACACGACAAGATTATGAAGAACTTATTCGATATTGTGGAGGAGAGAATAATGCTCCAAAAAAATTATCAGAGTTAAAAGTATGGAAACAAGGTTTATCAAGAAGAAAGCATACTGGAACCTATACTAGCTATTCAAATCATGGTTGGTGGTCGTGTTCAGCTGGTAGAACCAATGGGTGTTGCTTTGAATTTGTAGAACCTCAATTTTGTGAAGGCTCATTCTCAAAAGCGACAGGCTTCCCTATAGTTTGTATCAAGGCGAGCGTTATGTGAGAAGTTAAGATGTCTGTATTTTAGGGGCACTTACAATATCATTAAATATTTAAATATCTTTACTCGTTTGGCTTTTCATAATAAGCCCCTTTTTTTGTGTGGTTTCTGGTCTCCATTTTGAAAGTTCAATAACTCTCTTTTTTTTGTCACATTGGGCGGTCAGCCTCCTAGCTTTCGCAGACCGTCTCTGTTTTTAAACTTGCCAATAACGTTTTGTAGCTAAAAAAAGTTGGCGGATTTTACCGAGTTGCTTTTGCGGTGAAGAATTTTTCTTCTACCACAAATCTTTCTGAGGAGCACATTGCCGCCAATTTTTTTTTGTGTTGTTATGGGATGTTTATTTTGATATTACTATTCATTTGACAAACTATATTGATATTTAAA